>Ga0187844_10000126_pt1 | contig 56063 bp, 45 predicted proteins | sample SpaLakP09_SKY_50_FD_134517 | JGI IMG/M metagenome (GOLD analysis project Ga0187844, IMG submission 134517) | Oligotrophic lake water microbial communities from Sparkling Lake, Wisconsin, USA - SP09_SKY_50 | ecosystem: Environmental > Aquatic > Freshwater > Lake | place: USA: Sparkling Lake...
ATCCGACTCACCCGCATTCATCTGGAGGAAGATGTGGCGAAGAGTTTCCATCTCGAGACTGCGAGCGGTATTGATTTCAACCGAGCCGGCACCCCTCTCATGGAGATCGTTTCAGAGGCCGACATCGCTTCCCCTGAGGAGGCCTTTGCTTACCTCACGGCACTCCGCCAGATCCTCGTCTACGGTGACATCAGCGACGCCGACATGGAAAAGGGTCAGATGCGCTGTGATGTGAACGTTTCCGTTCGACCTGTCGGCCAGAAGGAATACGGCACCAAGATCGAGTTGAAGAATCTCAACTCCATCAGCGGCGTTCGCAGGGCTCTCGCCTTCGAGATCGAGCGTCAGACGGCATTTGTGAAGGCGGGAGGAAAACTCGATCAGGAGACGCGTCGCTGGGATGACGACCGCGGCGAGACGACGCTCATGCGCATCAAGGAGTCCGCTCACGATTACCGCTATTTCCCCGATCCTGACCTACTGCCCGTCCGCACCGCGAAGCTTGTCGAGTCGGCCAGGGTCGGAATGCCGGAGTTGCCTCAGGCCAAGCGCGACCGCTTCGTCGCCGACTTCGGCATAAGTGAGTATGATGCGGCGGTACTAGCCGATGATGCCTCGCTCGCCGATTACTTCGAGTCAGCCAGCAAGGGCTCTACCAAACCAAAGAGCGTCGCCAACTGGATTATCAACGACCTGCTCAGCGCCCTCTCAGCCGCTTCGCTGGATCTCTCGGAATGCCCCATCAAGGCCGCCTATATCGGTGAACTCACGGCCCTCATTGAGTTGGGAACCATAAGCGGCCGCCAAGGCAAGGAGGTCTTTGCCGAGATGATGGTGAGCGGCAAGCAGCCTGCCATCATTGTCGAGGAGAAGGGACTCAAGCAGGTTAGTGATACTGGGGCCATCGAGGCCTTCTGCGACGAAGTCATAGCTGCCAACCCCGCCTCCGTCGCCGACTTTAAGTCTGGAAAGGAAGCCGCGCTCAACTTCCTCAAGGGTCAGGTCATGAAGCTTTCCAAAGGGAAGGCAAATCCTGCTCTCGCGGGAGAGATCCTCGCGAAGAAGCTCCAAGCGTAGCCAGCGTTCCCAGGGATCTTTAAACAGAACCCTTCAGCGCGGCGGCAAGTCCCCGGATCTGCTCTGGTTTGTGAGCGCTGCTAAGCGTGATCCGAAGCCGCGCCGTATTTCTCGGAACGGTCGGGTAGCGGATTGCAGGAATAAAAAATCCTTCATTCTGGAGTCGCGCTGTCTCTTGAAGTACGCGTGCTCCGCTTCCTAGGATCAGCGGTACGATGGCACTCGGGGAGTCGCTATGCTTCATCTCCGAGGCAAAGAGACGAAGATTTTCCTGAAGGTCTGCACGAAGAGCATCACCTTCCGTTGACTGTAGGATTCTGAGGGACGCACGGCATGCGGCCGCCACGGCCGCGGAGGGAGCTGTGGAGAAGACAAAGCTCCTGGCCCGGTTGATCAGATAATCGATTAATATGCGCGATCCGGTGATGTAGCCGCCGGAGACACCGAGAGCCTTGCCGAGCGTTCCCATCTGGATCTCTATCTGATCCACTAGACCTAGCTCTCCGGCCAGACCCTGAGCTCCTGTCCCGCGGACGCCTACCGCATGGGCCTCATCAAGGAAGAGAATGGAATCGTACCGCTCCTTCAATTCCACAATTGCACGGAGCGGAGCCAGATCGCCATCCATGCTGAAGATCGATTCGGTAAGGATCATCACGTGCGCCCCAGTGTTGACTGGGTGTTTTTCGCGCGCCCATCGTAGGTGGGACTCCAGTTTTTCCAGGTCGTTATGGGGAAAGACACGAAGAGTTGCGCCGCTCGCACGAGCCCCGTCGATCAGACAGGCGTGGGCCAGCTTGTCCATGATAATGACATCTTCTTTGCCGACCAACGCAGGAATGGTTCCGGTGGCTGCGGCGACGCCCGTTGAAAAAACCAGCGCCGCCTCTGTGCCCTTCGCCGCCGCAAGTTCCTCTTCCAGAGCCGCGTGCTCCGCTGTGGTGCCGCAGATCAGGCGCGACGCGGTGGATCCGCTCCCCCATCGACGGGCCCCTTCCCCCATCGCTTCTGCGATGGAAGGGTGAGATGAGAGTCCCAGATAGTCATTGGAGGAAAAGTTGATTAGTTCTCGGCCCTCGATCGTGATTTTGTTGCCATGCGTCTCCTCAACGACTCGTAAGTTGCGATGAAGCCCTTGCTGTTCCAGCACGGAAAGCTGCTCTTTTAGTTGAGAATCGAAGCCTTCCAAAGCGTACCCCCTTCCTTCTGCGCTTAGTTAGCCGCAGGCGTCTTGTGTGGCTTCATTCCGTGCTTCGGAGATGGTGAGGGAATCGGCGTTGGCTCAGGGGTCGGAGTTGGAGTGGGTTCCGGTGTAGGAGCAGGTGTTGCCATGGGAGTCGGCGTTGGTATCGGTGTGGAGTCAGCCGCTGCCTCTGCATCGCCATGACGATGCAAGAACCCTCCAAGCAGTGTCCCACCCAAGAGCAGGAATCCCATTACCATGCCGACTATGAGTGTTATGGTTAGAGTTTTTATCAGAATGGGCCGTTGCTCGGCCAACGGGTTTTTGCCTTCCAGATAATTCCGCCCATCCAACGTGACATAGCGGACTTGCACCTTGTACGGCTTGTTATCGATCCCCTTCAGTACATTCGCCTCGATCAACCCGGTCGATTTTAACCGGATGATTTCTTCTAAAATTTCCTCCAAAGACAGTTCTCCATAGGGGAAGGGACACTGTTCCAAATCAAAAACGGCCGGCAGCTTATGGGCCGGTTGGGAGAGAACATACTCCAGGATGCCGATCGAGAGACTCTTCATGGTGGACATAACCTACTCTTTCCAGCGGGAGCGGTCGGGTCGATCAATTTTCCAGGCGAGAACGCTCCCAGATAAGTGGAGGGCTGTCGGTTGCTAACGATTCGGTTTTGATGGCGCGGATTTCAAGGCAGCTTTTGGAGAGGAGCGGACTGCGTCCAGCTTGTTCACTAGCGTAGCATCGCGCTCGGTCACGAAATTCACCACGAGTCCCGGACGTCCGGCACGCGCTGTGCGTCCGACGCGATGCAGGTAATTCTCCATCTGCTGCGGCATGTGGTAGTTAATGACGCGGCCGACGTGCTCCACGTCGAGCCCGCGAGAGGCAAGATCGGTGGAGATCAGCAGGGCAACGTCACCCTCCCGGAACGCTTTGAGGTTCCTGCGACGCTCCGTTTTGTCCATCTCCCCCCGGTAGACCACGCAGGGCCAACCAGCTTCTTCTAACTCGCCGGCCAGCTTGTCGCATTGCTCCCGGGTATTGGTGAAGAGGATCGTTCCTCCCTCCACCTTTTTGTCGAGCAGACGCTCGAGCAGGAGAAAGCGTTTTCCTCCCACAACTGTTTCCTGAGTAGTCGTGAGTGACGGCACGACTCGGTGGCTCCCCAAGCTGCGGATGACTTCCGCATCGGCGAAGAGATCCGCAATGAGTTTCTCGACGGCCGGTGGAACCGTGGCCGAGAACATCGCGAGCTGACGCTCTGGTGGGCAGTCCTTCACAATCCGTCGCACATCTGGCAAAAATCCGTGATCCAGCATCTGATCAGCCTCATCGAGCACGAGGGTGCGGACATCTCCTAGTGTCACGAGTCCTGCCTCCATCATCTTGATAAGGCGCCCAGGCGTGGCAACTAACACTTCGAAGGGACCCTGCAGGCTTCGTTTTGCCTGTTCCATGGTTGTGCCGCCCAGGAGTGACCGCACGCGCAGACGCGTCGTGTGGGTGAACGGTTTGAAGGCCTTGGCGACCTGCTCTCCCAACTCCCGGGTGGGGACCACCACGATGGCGCGGGGCTCACTATAGACGGTGACCGGTTTGCCTTGAAGCTCAAGGGTCTTGAGCTTATGCAGGATCGGCAGGGCATAAGCCAGGGTTTTTCCGCTGCCTGTCTCAGCAACCCCCACCACCGAGCGTCCCGCAAGGAGTGCCGGCACGGTCTGGGCCTGGATATCCGTGGGGATGGTCAGGTTTTTTTCAACAAGCGTCTCCCGAAGGGTGGGGAGCAGTGCGAGATCAGCAAAGGAGTTCATGGAGCAGAAGCCCGGATGGGGAGGGATTCGAACCCTCGTTACCGATAAAGGTAAACACGCTTTCCAAGCGTGCGCGATCGACCACTCTGCCACCCATCCTAGGAAGGCGTAAGAAACTAGGCTGGAACCATTCGGGATGCAAGCCGTGAGACAGGAAGGAGATTCGTTCGGCCCTCAAAAACTCTAAAAAGCGGGTAGTAATGACCTCTGCTAGGTGATGAGAACGGCGTTTTTTGAATCTCCTCCTCTTAAATCAGGGCTTCTTACTTGCTCATCAGGAGCCCTGCGTTCATAAATATTACTCTTTCCCAACACAGGAAACCCATTTCTTACACACCGATGAGCGCCACCGCCACCACCGCAGAGCCAACAGTAGAAACGGCTATCCCGATGATCAATGTCCAGGTGGACGGCGAGTGGAAGCAGTTCCCCAAGGGAACCCGCCTCATCGAAGCTTGCATGAAGTCAGGCAGCTACGTGCCTCATTACTGCTACCATCCGGCCCTGAGTTCTCCCGGCAACTGTCGCATGTGCCTGATCGAGATGGGCACTCCGAAGATGGGCCCCGATCGCAAGCCGGAGCTTGGAGAAGATGGCCGCCCTCTTATCAACTGGAGTCCGAAGCCAGCTATCTGCTGCGCGATTGAGGTCTCCGAAGGGCTTGGAGTCCGTACCAACTCGCCGCTTGTCGAGGAGTGCCGCAAGGGTGTGATGGAGTTCCTGCTGATCAACCACCCGCTCGATTGCCCGATCTGCGACAAGGCCGGCGAGTGCCGCCTGCAGGAGTTTTCCGTGGAATACGGCAACGACAGCTCCCGCTTCGAGGATAATAAGGTCAAGAAGCCGAAGCATGTCGACATCGGCGAGCGTATCGTTCTCGACGACGAGCGCTGCATTCTTTGCTCCCGCTGTATCCGTTTCATGGATGAGGTAGCCAAGGACGACTGCCTCGGCTTTGTTGACCGCGGCGGCCATACCACGCTGACCGTGCATCCCGGCAAGCGCCTCGACAGCAACTACTCGCTCAACACCGTCGACATCTGCCCGGTCGGCGCGCTGACCTCCAAGGATTTCCGATTCAAGATGCGCGTCTGGTTCCTCAAGGAGACCAAGACCATCGACACGAACTGTGGCACCGGCAGCAACATCCTGATCGGCAGCCGTGAGAACAAAGTTCACCGCATTACGCCACGTGAGAACGAGGCCGTGAATGCCTTCTGGCTGCCCGATTCCCATAGGTTGAATTATACCTACATCCACCGCGAGGATCGCCTCAAGGAGCCCCTTGTCAGCGGAGGATCTGTCCGTTGGAAGGATGCGATCACCGCGGCCGTCGAATCGCTGAAGGGCCAATCCGGCGCTGCGACCGCAATTATTGCCTCGGGCCGCATGACCAACGAGGAGCTTTTCCTGACAAGCCGTCTTGCCAAGACCCTCGGAACCGAGCTGATCGACATCCGTGCCCGTGCGCAGAAGGGCGATGGATTCCTTGTCTCCGATGATGGCAATCCGAATACTCGCGGTGCACAACTGCTAGGAGTCACCTCCTCTAACCCAGGATCCCGCTTACCCGAGATCGCGGCAGGCATCGCCTCCGGCAAGATCACCTCGCTTGTGGTGCTCGGCGAGAACCCTCTTCACTGCGGCCTGAGCGAGATTGAGCTCAGCAAGCTCTCTTCACTCGTGACGCTTGATATCCTGCCGAACGATTCCCTCAAACTTTCGAAGGTCGTCCTGCCGAGCAGTGCCTCCGCGGAAAAGCGCGGATCTATGGTGAATATCAACGGCCGTCTCCAGCGCCTCAACCGCGCCCTCACAGCGCCCGGCCATGCCCGTGATGATTGGGAAATTCTGAGCGATCTGCTGAAGGGTTTGGGTGCCGAGGGTGCCTCCTCCCTTGAGGAACTTTTCAAGCAGATGGCAGCAGCTACGCCCGCACTTTCTGGTCTGAACTTCGGCAAGATCGGCGACCTCGGCGTCAACCTGAAGGCCTGATCCATTCGGATTATGGATCTCGTGGGCATGGGGGATCCTTTAGAGCGGCTTGAGACGCTTTCGGAGTTCCTCCGCTTCCCCAGTATCTCCACACAGCCGGAACATACTCCGGATCTTCAAGCCTGCGCCGAGTGGCTGAGCGAAAAACTCATGGCTATAGGACTGACCGCGACCGTTCATCCCACACCCGGGTCTCCCGTCGTCGTCGCCGCGACCCCGCGCGACCCGCAGAAGCGGACTGTACTGATCTATGGTCACTACGACGTGCAGCCGCCCGATCCACTTGAGGGATGGACCACGCCTCCCTTCGAGCCCCGCATTGAGGAGGGTCGCATCTATGCCCGCGGCGCCGCGGATAACAAAGGGCAGATCCTCGCTCACATCATCGGGGTGGCCGAGACGCTCCGCGAAAAAGGCACTCTGCCCGTCAATGTCATCTTCCTGATCGAGGGTGAGGAAGAGATTGGCAGCCCGAGTCTCGCGGATTTTCTACTAGAGCATCGTGAAGAACTCGCTTGTGATCTCGTCGCTATTTCTGACACCGGGATGGCTCCCGGCAACAAGCCTGCTCTCACCTATGCGCTGCGTGGGATTGCCGCGATGGAGATTATTGTCCGCGGCCCTGCCCGCGATCTCCACAGCGGCCTCTTCGGAGGTGCTGTGGCCAATCCCGCCACGGTGGTGGCTCGCCTGATAGCATCGCTCCATGATGACGCGGGGCGTGTTCGGATTCCCGGTTTCTACGACGACGTGCGACCGCTTGAGCCTTGGGAACGCGACGCCGCTGCCAGCTTGGAAAAGTCCTCTGGCGGAGATGATGCGATCAAGGAGCTTGCCGGGGTTGTTGAACTCTTCGGCGAAAAGGATTTCACGACGATTGAGCGGATCGGCGCGCGTCCGACGGCCGAGGTCAACGGTATCGGCGGCGGTTATCAGGGGGCCGGAACCAAAACGGTCCTGCCAAAAGAGGCCTTTGCCAAAATCACCTTTCGACTGGTCACGAATCAGGATCCGGCCGTTATTCTCGCAGCAGCCGAGGAATATCTCCGCAATCAGACACCCCCAGGCGTTCTTTTGGAAATCATCACTGGGCACTCAGGCGCTGCCTACCAGTCCGATCCTAACTCCCCGGATGGGATGGCCGCCCGCAAGGCCCTCGCCGGAGCCTTTGGAGCTGAACCCCTTCTCCTGCGCGATGGAGGTAGCATCCCAATCCTGGCCACGCTCAAGGAGATCCTCGGGGTAGACTCCTACTTGCTCGGCCTTGCGAATCCCGATTGCCGCATCCACTCGCCGGACGAGAACATGCTTGTCGAGAACTTCCTCGGCGGCATCCGCATGAATAAGATTCTAATACAAGAACTGGCTTGAGTAATGCTTCACGAAAACTTGAACGACCCATTTCATTATCTATTCTAAATCTATGTCCGCCGATACAACCGCTCTCTACTCCCGCAAGAATCCCTTTCCCGCGAAGCTCAAGACGAACCGCAGTCTCACCGGCCCGGGGTCGGCCAAGGACACCCGCCACTTCGAGATTGATCTCGCGGATTCGGGACTTGTCTACGAGGTCGGCGATTCCCTTGGCGTGTTCCCGACCAATAATCCCCTGCTTGTGGAGGAGATCCTAGGTGTGCTCGGATTCAGTGGTGGTGAAGAGGTGACGGATCCGAATGGGAATACAATCACAATTCGCGAGGCCTTGACCCGCAGCTATGTGATCACGGAGAAGGATAAGAAACTCTTAGCTGCCATCGCGGAGAAGGATCCTACGGCAGCCCACTTTATCCCGATGACGACCCCGGAGGGACGAGCTGAACTCGAGGCTTATGTCGCGGGGCGCGAGGTGATCGATCCCTTATTGGCTCATCCCGCTGCAAAGTTTACGCCTGAGGAATTCGTGAAATGCCTGCGCAAGCTACAGCCACGTCTCTACTCGATCGCTTCGTCGCAGAAGGCCAATCCCTCGGAAGTCCATCTCACGGTGGCTGCAGTTCGATACGAAACCCATGGCCGTAAGCGCGAGGGTGTTTGCTCTACCTTCCTCTCAGACCGTGCGGATAATGCTTCCGTTCCTGTCTTCGTCCATACGGCCAAGCATTTCCGCGTTCCCGAGGATCCTTCGATCCACGCTATCATGGTCGGCCCTGGCACGGGAATCGCACCCTTCATGGCCTTTCTTCAGGAAAGGAAAGCTAGCGGTGCCACAGGCAAGAACTGGCTCTTCTTTGGCGATCAGAAATCCGCCACCGACTTCCTCTACCGCGAGGAGCTACAGGCATGGCAGCAGGAGGGCGTCCTCCACAAACTCTCCACTGCCTTCTCACGTGATCAGGCGGAGAAGGTCTATGTCCAGCACCGCATGCTGGAGGAGGCTGAGGAACTCTTCGCCTGGCTTGAGCAGGGTGGATATTTCTATATCTGTGGAGATGCATCCCGCATGGCGAAGGATGTAGACACCGCTCTGCATCAGGTGGTCGAGAAGGCTGGGGGCAAGTCCCCTGAGGAGGCCGCCGCCTATGTCGAAGAGCTCAAGAAGTCGAAGCGCTACAGGAAGGACGTTTACTAGAGCGGTTACTAGGATGTTCATCAGGGCAGTTTAGTCTGCGATTCCAGCAGGTCAGTTGGAGATCCTTCTTGTCTCTGATCGGCCGATGGAGTCATGCTCACTTTCTATGTCCTACACTTTGCCTCCTCTTCCCTATGCTTTCGACGCCCTCGAGCCGCACATCGATGCGCGCACGATGGAGATCCATCACGACAAGCATCACGCTGCTTACGTCAATAACCTCAACGCCGCCCTCAAGGATCATCCCGAGCTTGCCTCCAAGCCGGTGAATGAACTGATCGCAGACCTCTCCGCAGTACCCGAGGCAATCCGCCCAGCTGTCCGCAACAACGGCGGCGGTCACTCCAACCACACCTTCTTCTGGGAGATCATGGGAGCAGGCAAGGGTGGAGCACCTGTCGGCAAACTTGCCGAGGCTATCACCAAGGCTTTCGGAAGCTTTGACGAGTTCAAGGCCAAGTTCGAAGAGGCTGGTGTCAAACGATTCGGCAGCGGGTTCGCATGGCTCATCGTAAATAAGCAGGGCCAGCTGGAGATCATCTCTCTGCCTAACCAGGACAGCCCCTACATGGATGGTAACAAGCCAGTGATCGCCAACGACGTCTGGGAGCATGCCTACTACCTTCACTACCAGAACCGCCGCCCCGATTATCTCAAGGCCTGGTGGAACGTGGTTAACTGGGATCATGCGGAGCAGAACTATCAGACCGCGCTGAAGTCCTAGTTCTTCCTAAAAAGTTTTAGATCATAAAAAAGCCCCGCTCCGGAAACGGACGGGGCTTTTTGTTTTTAAAAGTCGGATGGAAGTTTGTCCCGCAGAGGCGCAGAGGCGTGGAGATTGGAAAATAGGATCTCGCTTCAAAAGCCTACTTTAAAAAGATTCTCTCTGTGCCTTGGTGCCTCATGGCCCCATCGCCTCAGCGAGAAATCTCTTCGATGGGGTGTTCTTATTTATCGATAACAGAACGCGCTGCTCGATCTGCACCGATCAGTTCATCTAGTGTCGGATGCTCCACGAAAGGAACCGAGTCCATGGCACGTGCCACGCTTTCCCAGATGCCAGGGAAAGAAAGTCGTCCGGCAAGGAAGGCGTCCACGGCTGTCTCGTTCGCGGCATTCAGCACGGCCGGGAGCGTTCCGCCTGCTATTCCAGCACGGCGTGCTAGCTCCAGAGCAGGGAAGAGATCGGTTCTGGGTGCTTCGAAATCCAACCGTCCCACCGAGGTTAAATCGAGCGGCGCACAGGGTCCTGCGTGACGTTCTGGATAGGTGAGTGCGTACTGAATAGGGAGTGCCATGTCGGTCGAGCTCATCTGGGCTATGATCGAGCCGTCCACAAATTCCACCATCGAGTGGACGATGCTCTGCGGGTGGATCACCACGTCGATCTTCTCCATCGGGATGTTGAAGAGCCAACGCGCCTCGATCATTTCTAGTCCCTTGTTGAAGAGTGTTGCGGAGTCGATCGAGATCTTCCGTCCCATCGACCAGGTCGGGTGCTTGAGAGCCTGTTCCGGAGTGACTGAGGCCAGATCGGTCGCGGATGCTTTACGGAAGGGCCCTCCCGAGCAGGTCAGAATCAGCCGCTTCACGGTCGAGGGGTCTCGTCCTTCGAGGCATTGGAAGACCGCGTTGTGCTCGCTGTCGACGGGCAGAACCCTGCCTCCCATCCGCTTGGCAGTCGCCATCACCTGCTCACCTGCCATGACTAGGATCTCCTTGCTCGCGACGGCCAGGTCCTTGTCGGATTCCAATGCGCGCAGAGCCGGTTTCAGTCCCGCTGTCCCGACGATCGCAACCAGCACAAGATCGGCTTCGGGCATTGCGGCTAGAGTCTCGAGGCCATTCGCCCCATGCAGAACCTCGCATCCCGGTAGGTTAGAGCGGAGTGAATGCACCCCCAACTCATCCCCCGCGCAAATCCGGGCGGCGGGAAATTCGCGGGCGATTTCCAGAAGGCGCTCTACATTTTGTCCACCGGAGATGCCGACGATCTCGATCTTATCAGACAAGGCACGCACCACGCGCAGAGTGCTCTCGCCGATGGAGCCGGTAGCCCCGAGAACGACCACTCGTTTCTTCATGGGTGCAGAAGGAAGAGCACGATGAAATAGAACAACGGCAGGGTGAAGAGTAGGCTATCGATCAGGTCGAGCCCGCCACCGATGCCGGGCAGTGCATGACCGGAGTCTTTGCTGTGCACCGAGCGCTTGAGCAGTGATTCGGCCAGGTCGCCGGCGACTCCCGCAATTGCCAGAAGCAGCGCTAAGCCGAGGACCAGCATTAAGGAAAAGGGAGGAAGGTGCTGACCGAAGAAGTGAAAGACTCCCCAGCCCACGGCCACACCCAGCCCAACACCGCCGAGAATTCCCTCCCAGGTCTTCTTGGGGCTGATGTTCGGGAAGAAGGGTGTGCGTCCGAAGAGGCTTCCGCAGAGGAATGCCCCCACATCGGTGAATTTCGTCACCGCCACTACGAAGAGAACCAAATACTGGCCGGTGAGGTGTCCGTCGGGGGTCCGGGGCGTGAGGTAGAGTAGCTTCGCCATGAAGAGGAAAAGCCACGGAATGTAGATCACCCCCAGAAGCGTGAAAGTGATCCCCTCGGCCGTGGCACGGCCTGGGTTATTGCGTCCATACTCCCGCAGGAAGAGAGCCATCACGAAGAAAGCCATGACTGCCGCCTCGCCTGGGAAGATCGCGAGGCGGATGAGCGGATCTGCAGATTGCAGCAGCCAGAAATTCAGACCAATCAGCAACAGGGCTGCCGCCATTCCCATGCCACGATGGTGGGAGATCTCTCCAGCCTTCAGCAGGGCGAAGTACTCCCAGAGAGCCCCCAGCGCAGGGATGCTGATCAGAATTGCAAAGGCTATTTCCGAGCGGAGCCTGTAGGCGACAATGAGTGCCCCCCATAGAACCACGGTACTGATGAGGCGGGGTAAGAAAGATGAGGGGAGCGAACGCATGCCGAGCAGTTCAAGTTAGAAACACCCCCGTTAAAGGCAAGCCGCCGTTTTCCGATTGCTCCTCCGAAGGGGAGGTCTACGCTGTGGGTTCACCGAATCATCAACCCTATTCCCCGAACCATGGCCAAAGAAGACGCATCCGCCGACAAAGCAACCGACAAAGCCGCCACCGCGCGCGCTAAGAATCTCGACCTCGCCATTCAGGCTATCGCTAAGGACTACGGCGACGGAGCCATTATGCGCCTCGGCGAGGCGTCTGCTGTGAACATCGCCTCCATCCCGACCGGCAACCTCCTTATCGACCGGGCTCTCGGAGTCGGCGGATTCCCGAAGGGACGCATCATCGAGATCTACGGCCCCGAGTCCTCGGGAAAAACAACCCTCACTCTTACCGTCATCGCCCAGGCCCAGAAGCGCGGTGGCGTCGCCGCCTTCATCGACGTCGAGCACGCGCTCGATCCCAGCTATGCCCGCAAGCTCGGGGTGAATCTGGAGGAGCTCCTTGTCTCCCAGCCCAGCTCCGGCGAAGAGGCCCTCCGCATCTGCGAGACGCTTATCCGTTCCAATGCCGTCGATGTCGTCGTGCTCGATTCCGTCGCCGCGCTGGTTACCAAGTCCGAGCTTGAGGGAGAGATCGGCGACTCCGTTGTCGGAGCGCAGGCCCGTCTTATGAGTGCTGCGATGAGGAAGCTCACGGCCTTCATCTCGAAGTCCGACACCTGCTGCATCTTCACCAACCAGATCCGCGAGAAGATCGGCGTCATGTTCGGCAACCCAGAGACTACGCCCGGAGGCAAGGCGCTTAAGTTCTACGCCAGCGTTCGTGTCGATATTCGCCGCATCGGCGCGATCAAGCAAACCGACGGCACCGTCACCGGCAACCGTACCCGTGTGAAAGTCGTGAAGAACAAGGTTGCCCCCCCCTTTACCGAGGCCGAGTTCGACATTATGTACAACGAGGGAATTTCCTGCACCGGGTCGCTGCTGGATCTCGCCCTGGAAAAGAACATCATTGAGAAGCGCGGCTCCTGGATGGGCTATAAGGGGAACAACATCGCTCAAGGACGTGATGCTGCCAAGGAGCTGCTCAAGTCAGACGCCGCTCTCTACGCTGAGATTGAGGAGGCCGTGAAGGCCGCCCTCGAGGCCGATGCCGCGGGTAAGAAGTAGCTGCAATTATTAATTTGGAATTCAGGTGCTTAGGAAAAGACCTGAGCAAACCTGAGATTACAGGCCTCACTCGTTAATTAACGGATGAGGCCTTTTTCTTGCTTCCCTGAGTTCCATATTATCTCTTTTCGAGTTTTGCTTCGGGCTTGCCGCGTGAGGCCAATTTCGGGATAGTTTCGTCTCTCCATTCTCTGACTAGAGAATGGAAAAGCCTATGGCACGCACGCTTTCCCTACCTTCGAAATCCAAAAAGACCGCTGTCAAACAGGTGGTCCGTCAGGCAGCCCCCAAGGCTGCTGCGAAAAAAGCGACCCCTAAAGCCGCTCTCAAGGTGGCAAAGGCAACCGCTAAAACTGTTAAAAAAGTTTCTATGAAGGCTGCGGTTGCGAAAGCGCCCAAGGTCAAGGCCATAGCCAAGTCAAAGTCCAAGGCCGTTGCCTCACCCTCCAAGGTGACAGCAACGAACACTTCCAAAGCTGACTTTTCAAAGTCCCCCTTCAACTCCTCCTTGAAGCCGGCCGAGAAGATCGGCTTTCTGCGAGAGATGCTCCGAATCCGCCGCTTTGAGCAGCAGGCCCTGAAGTACTACAATCAGGGAATCATGGGGGGCTTCCTCCATCTCTATAATGGCCAGGAGTCCGTTGCGGTTGGCACCGCTTCCCTGATGAACGGACACGACGAAATCATTACCGCCTACCGGGACCACGGCCACGCCTTGGCCGTTGGCATGGGAATGAACGAATGCATGGCTGAACTCTTCGGCAAAGGCACCGGCTGCTCTAAGGGCAAGGGTGGCTCGATGCACTTCTTCGCTCCCGACAAGCATTACTGGGGGGGTCACGGCATCGTTGCCGGCCAGACCCCGCTTGGCCTAGGCCTCGCCTTCGCCATCAAATACAAGAAGATCAATGGTTGCGCGGTTGCCTTTCTCGGTGATGGTGCGGTCAATCAGGGCGTCTTCAGCGAGTGCCTGAATATGGCCGCCCTCTGGGATCTTCCGATCGTCTATGTCATTGAGAACAACGGCTATTCCATGGGGACCAGCCTTGAGCGCTCCTCAGCGGTGAACGGCTCACTGGCCAAGCGTGCCGAGGGCTTCTGCGTCGAGTGGGCGACCTGTGGAGGATTTGACCTCTACGAGTTGCGGGCCAATCTCGGAGCCGCCATGGCGCGCGCCCGCAAAGAGTCCAAGCCGATGGTCCTCGAGGTGTCCACCTACCGCTACTACGGCCATTCCGTGGCCGATGCGAATGCCAAGAAGTACCGCGCACCCGAGGAGATCGAGCTCTACAAGAGCGACTACGACCCGATCACTCGCTGGCAAAATCAGCTGCTCAAGGAGAAGGCTGTGACTCAAGCCCAGATCGAGAAGATCGATGACGAGGCCAAGGCCGAGGCGGCAGCAGCGGCAGAGTTCGGGATCGCCAGCCCATGGCCTTCGGAGGAGAGCATCTTTGAGGACATCTACCACGAGGTGGATCACAAGACCGAGGCCGGCCAGACCGGACGCTTCTTCTTCAGCGAATAAGTCCTATGCCGATTATCACTTACCGACAGGCTCTGAACGACGCCTTTGCCGAAGAGCTCACCCGCGACGAGAACGTCTTCCTTATGGGTGAGGAAGTCGCCCAGTACAACGGCGCCTACAAGGTCACTGAGGGTCTCTGGAAGCGTTTCGGCTCCGAGCGCGTCATCGACACCCCGATCAGTGAGGCTGCCTTCCTTGGCCTCGGCGTCGGCGCCGCCATGATGGGGCTGCGCCCAGTCGTCGAACTCATGTTCTGGAGCTTTGCGTATGTCGGCTTCGACCAGATCATCAATAACGCCGGCTGCATCCGCTACATGTCGGGTGGTCTCATCAATGTCCCGATGGTCATCCGCGGCCCTGCCAATGGTGGTACGAATGTCGGTGCGACCCACTCCCATACCCCGGAGAACTTCCTGGCGAACACCCCCGGCCTCAAGGTCGTCTGTCCTGCCACTCCCTACGATGCGAAGGGGCTCATGATCGCTTCCATCCGTGATAATGATACCGTCTGCTTCATGGAGAATACTCTTCTCTACGGTGACCTCGGCGAGGTTCCAGATGGTTCCTACACGGTTCCACTCGGCGTTGCTGAGGTGAAGCGCGAGGGGCTTGATGTTTCCTTGATTGCCCATGGCCGCGCCGTCCTCACCTGCCTTGCCGCCGCCGAGATCCTAGCGACAGAACATGGCATCGAGGCCGAGGTCGTTGACCTGCGCTCCATCCGCCCGCTCGACGAAGAGACCATCCTCAACTCCGTGGCTAAGACCCACCGAGCCGTCCTAGTCGACGAGAACAAGCCCTTCTGCGGTGTCAGCGCCCAGATTGCCGCGCTCCTTGCCGAGCATGCCTTCGACGATCTGGATGCCCCCGTCCTGCGAGTCACGGCTCTCGATGCGCCGGCCATCTACAGCATGCCACTCGAGAAGCTCCAGCTTCCCGACGCCCAGGCCGTCGTCGCCAAGGTACTTTCAAGCCTCTGATTCCATGGAAATCCTGAAGAAATTTTCCCGCGGAGGCGCAGAGGCGCTGAGAAAAGCAATTCAAACATCTTCATTCCTCTGCGCCTCTGCACCTCTGCGCGAGAACATGCAGTCACAGATTTTTTAGCCCACAGCCTACCTCCTACGACTATGCCAGAGATCACGATGCCCAAGTTGAGCGACACCATGACGGAGGGCACCCTCCTGCGCTGGCATAAGAAGAAAGGGGACAAGATCGAGGTCGGCGACATTCTGGCAGAGGTCGAGACCGACAAGGCCACCATGGAGATGGAGTCCTTTGAGGAGGGCACACTCGCCGACATTTTCGTTTCCGAAGGTGGCAAGGTCCTTGTCGGTGCCGCTCTTGCGCTAGTGCTGAAGGATGGAGAAAAAGCCGGTGACAAACCGAAAGCCTCACCTGCTTCCACCGCTCCTGCCGTTGCAGCTTCCGAGGCCCCGACATCCCGTCCTGCAGTTTCGTCCGGACGTCCGCTCACTCCCCGGGCTCGTGCCGCAGCTCTCCGTACTGGTGGTGGAGGAGCTACTTCCGGCGGGAACATCAATGCCGGAGTCAGGGTCAAGTCCTCACCCCTTGCCCGCAAGATCGCCGATGCACGCGGCGTCCGTCTTGATGCCGTCAAGGGCACTGGCCCCGGCGGTCGTGTCATTGCTTTTGACGTGGAGAACGCTCCAGTAGGAGGGGGGGCAAACGCGTCCGTGATTGGTGCTTCACCTGTCGCCGCCATTCTCCCGACACCGATCGCCGGGATGCCTGAGACCCGTATTCCTCTTTCCGGTATGCGTCGTGTCATCGCCGAGCGCCTGCTCGCGAGCAAGACCCAGATTCCGCACTTCTATCTCTCCATTGAGATCGACGCCGCTCCGATGATGGCCTTCCGCAAGGAGTACATTGAAGCCAGTGGTGGCAAGATCACCTTCAACGACATCGCTCTCTCCGCTGTGGCCCGTGCCGCCATGCAGAAGCCGAAGGTCAACGCCGCCTTCGCCGGCGACGCCATCATCGAGTATGGCAGTGTGAATCTCTCCGTGGCGATCGCCGTCGAGGATGGCCTTGTCACCCCCGTGATACGCGACGCCCAGAATCTCTCGCTCCAGCAGATCAGCGCAGCTGTGAAGGATCTTGCAACCCGTGCCCGGGACAAGAAGCTCAAGCCCGACGAATATGCGGGCGGAACCATCACCGTCTCCAACCTCGGCTCCTACGGCATCGAGCAGTTCTGCGCGATTGTGAATCCTCCCCAGGCCGCCATTCTTGCCATCGGGGCGATCGTCAAGAAGCCCGTGGTTAACAGCCGCAACGAGATTGAGATCGGTCATCGCATGAGCATCACCCTCAGCGGCGACCACCGCGTCGTGGATGGAGCGGTGGCTGCGGAGTATATGACAGCGCTGAGGAAGCTGCTCGAATCCCCAGCGCTGCTGTTGCTGTAGGATCGGGATTTTGGCGCAGGGCGTCGTTGCTGCTCGGTCGGCGTAGGATTACTACGCCTTCCCTCGCGACGCCTAGCCCTACATCCAAACTTACAAGCCTGTAAGGAGCACCTGATGCTAATCTGATTAGCGACTTGTTCGTCTCTATTTGGCCTTCTCCGTCAGGTCTTTCAAGAATGACGGATCGGGTGAAAAACCTGCTTGTTGAGCATCTGAAATCAGTTTCTTAGCGGCTTTGTAGTCGCCAACGTAATATTTCAGAACAGCCCAGTTAGCTGTAGTTGGAGGATGTCGTGGATCTTGTTTGGATGCAGACGCAAATAGTTCCTCTGCTTTCTCATAGTCCTTCTTGGCATCCCTACCTTGGGTCGCAAGGTAATTTCCCAAGAGCGCGTAAGAAAATGCCAAATCTCCTGTTATTTTCCCGTTATCGGGGATCAACTCGTGGGCCGTTGCAAGCAGATGAATCGACTCTGTGAGATTCTTTTCTGTATCTTCCTTTTCGGCGCGACGACCCATAATTATTCCGAATCCCCAGAAAGCATCGGGATTACGACGATCAAACATCCAAGCCTGATTGAATCGTTTCATCGCTGTGGATAGGTCTCCGTGGGAGAGATACTTCCATCCGAGACTCGCCGCGCCACGGCTATAATCCTTATTAGCTTCTACTTGAGGGTCATGCTGTCCTCCATACATTGGAAGCTCATTCGTCTCATATTCCGTCGCGAATACATTAACGCAAACCAAATAGAGCAAGGCAAACACGAGGCGTTTCACATGGTTAGGGAATATCGACAAAAAAAGGCAGTCAACAAATTCTAATGCAATTCTTACGCAAGCGATGCGGGATCCTTTCTGACCTAACAGTCTAACTGTTCAATAGTCCGATCCGATTTGTTGGGGGTTTACAATAACCAGTTGGACTTTAAGTTCTGCTTACTTACTGAACTATGCGGATGGGAAAATCACTCTTGTTGATCCTTGTGCTGCTCTTTGCTGTCTTAGGGCCATGTGAAGCGAATCTGCTCGCCCAGACGGATGCCAACAAGCAGGTTTATAACTTTTGTGTTCAGCATCAGGGCCAACAGGTCGGGGATGGCATTTGTCAGACGCTGGTGGATGAGGCGCTTCAGTCCGCAAGAGCGGGGGAGAATCATGGTTTTGGCAAAGAGGTCTGGCGCATCTCTTCGTCATCACGCGGCGTTGTGATCTCCGGTGATTACAACAAGGTCCTTCCCGGGGATATCGTCTATTTCCACGATATCTTTCCCGACCGGTACCGGCACAAGGGAATCTCGGAGCAGTCGCTCCTCCCAGACCGCCAACGCTCCAATCACGTCGGCGTAGTCGATAATCTGACCCTCGATGGGGTGCGGTACTTCGATCAGAATGCAGGCAATCAGAAGGTGGTGAAGAGCGACTACTTCTCATTCAATGACAATCTCGATATCGTCGATTACGTGGCCATCTTTCGCCCCTGATCGCTCCTTCCTTCTGACCTATAAGCCCAGAGCCTAGAGCCTAATACGCTAATAACCTTCTGCAGAATTCCACGGCGCGGGTTTCGGACCAGTATTCCTCCCCATGCGTTATGAAGCCGAGGTGGCCGCCGCTTTCTGGGAGTTCTAAGAATAGATGGGGATTTGCTTCGGCCTCCTCCTTGGGAAAACATTCAGCTCCGAGGAAGGGATCGTTGAGTGCATTGACCAGAAGTGTTGGTACGGTGATCCCAACGAGTGATGGTTTGCTGCTGGCCCTTGACCAGTAATCCTCGGCACTCAGAAAGCCATTCAGCGGGGCGGTGTGGGTGCCGTCGAATTCGCGAAAGGTCCGGATCTGATCGAGTCCCTCCATGGAAATCCCTTCGGGGAATGTTGCCGCCTTTTCCCGGATTTTTCGGCGGAGATCCCGCATAAAGTGGTTCATGTAGATGCTGTTTACTCGGCTCTCTAGGACTAGGGCACTGGAAGCGAGATCGCAGGGGACAGAAAAAGTAACGGCCCCCTTGATGGCGGGATGGATCACTGAGCCACGATCCCCCAGATATTTCAGCGTAAGGTTTCCACCGATGCTGAAACCGACCAAGACGATGCTCTGATATTCCCCTGCGGCATGATCGATGACGCACTCGAGGTCTTCCCAGGCTCCGCTGTGGTAGGTGCGTAGCAGGCGGTTCATCTCTCCACTGCAGCCGCGGAGATTCCAAGCCAGTGTATCACATCCGGCGTGATGAAAGGCGCTCGCCATTCCCTGTACGGAGGCATTGGCAGAGTTCCCCTCCAGTCCATGCGTGATGATAACGAGGGACTCGGAGCGGTGATCACGATTCCAGTCGAGATCAAGAAAATCCCCGTCGGGGGTCTCTATGCGTTCCCTCTCACGGGTGATTGGTACGACCCGTCGGAAGAGTACAGGCAGGATCGTTTGGAGATGCCCGTTCGCCAGCCCCCATGGCGCTCTGTAGGTTGAGGATGCAAGCAGCGGCATGAGGCTTCAGTCTAATACCCTACAGACTATACGTCTAACAGCCTCATCCGCCCCACTGTTATCAATATGGTGATTCCAAAATTCTGCTAGATTGGGAGAAGTCAGTATGTCGAAGTCGAGCCTCCTTATCATAACTATCGTATTTGTGGCGCTTTTGCTGGGCCCGTTTCTGCTCCCGCCGACGGCCTGGCTACCAGTGACTGCCTGTTACTGGATCTACGAACTTCTCGTAACGCTGCTTGTCCTTGTGACGACATTTCTCGCCCTTAGGAAGCGTAACCACTTGATGAAAGCACCGACCTCTCGGAAGGAAGCTCTTCCCGGAGTGAGCATCCTGATCGCCGCCCATAACGAGGCCTCCTGCATTTTGAAGACGCTCCAGAGCATTACTGAGCTGGAAGGGGTGGATTATGAGGTGATCGTCGCAAGCGATGGATCAACGGACGGAATGAATGAGCTTCTGATGCACCGCCTGGAGATCACGTTGCTCAAGCTCCCGAAGGTCGGCAAGGCAGCGGCCTTGAATGCCGCACTTGAGGTTGCACGCCATCAGATCGTCGTCACGCTGGATGCTGATACGCGTCTAGAGCCACTTTCGGTAGCCCGGTTGATAAAGGCATTCCGTGAGCCCGAGGTTCAGGCTGTCGGAGGCTGGGTCTTTGTGCGTAACCAGCGATCCTCCTGGCTCACGCACTGGCAGTTCTTGGAGTATGTGAGGAATCTGCTCTGGCGTAACGGCCTCGCACATCTTGGAGTCCTGCTTCAGGTCTCGGGAGCCTTCGCAGCCTTTCGGCGGGAGACTCTGCAACGGCTGGGAGGATTCGATCACTCAAGCCTCACGGAAGACTACGAGATCGTCTATAGGATCCACCGGGATTTTCGTAGCCGTGGAGAGAACTATCGGATCCTCACCAGGAGCAATGCGATCGCCTACACCGAAGCACCCGAGGGATACCAGGATTTCATTGCTCAGAGAACCCGCTGGTTCGCAGGCTTTATCAGGACTCTCTGGGCTTATCGGGGAATGATTGGAAATCCAGCCTTCGGACGGCTTGGACTCTTTATGCTGCCGATCAAGACCCTTGATGCCCTTCTGCCTCTCTATGCCGTTCTGACATGGTTTGCCTTGGCGGCGGCTTTCATCCATCCCCGGTGGATGATGTTTGGCAACCGGACCAACCTTCTCTTGATCGGATCAGCCTTCCTCCTGAAATGGGCCACCGACATCTCGGTCTCGGTGCTCGCATGGAAGTGGCATCTGGAGCCGACGGGTAAAAAAGAGGGCTCTATACTTTCTCTGCCATGGATCACCATCGTGAGTGAAAGCTGGTTCTTCTCCTGGTTCCGTCAGGTCGCCGTGCTCGGCTCCTACGGAATGCTTTTTACCAAATCGGGCCATTGGAAGCAAAGACGCTGGAATCATCTCATCACAACTCCATTAAGTGTCGCCTTGGACAAAGAGCTGCTTCCCGAGCAGAAACTGGTCAGGGATTAAGGCTTCCTGGTCCCCTAGCGCTCGGGGAGTCCGGGGAGTTTGGAGATTAGGATCTAAGGAAAGGAAGGGAAGGCAACGTCACTTCACTTTGATTCAACGGAAGAGGGCTCGAAAGTGTCGAAATTAGCGGAAGACAACACTTCCCCTCCCCATGAGAAAACATACAACACCCGAACGTGATTGGCTATACGGACAAAACGACAGCACTCTTACTTTCTGTCGTCCGACTCCTCCTGGGCCAATCTCGGGTCCGATAGAGGGACATCACGAGCCCGATGAACCGCTGAGTGAGTACCTCGACGAGCGACGCTGGTCGGATGAGATTGTGGCTTGGTCCAAAGACCATGCGCTTGAACTCAGTCTCGAACCCGCAGCCTACGAGGAATAGTCACTCCCAATGCCTTGCCCGATTACTAATCCAGCAGGATGACTGTGAGTCTTTTCGGCCCATGGGCACCGAGCACAAGGATTCGTTCAATGTCACCGGTGCGGGATGGACCGGTGATGAAACTCAGGAATGAGGGAAACTGCTTCCCATATTTTTGCTTCACATGTTCGAAGGCAGCAGTGAGGTCAGGGACCATCTGGGACGTCCGAGCAATCACCACGTGATGAGGAGGCAGGACGGAGAGCGCGCGGCCTCCTGCACTCTCGACAGAAACCATGATGCCGCCGGTCTGTGCGACAAGAACATCGCAGCCGGTGATGCCGGCATCGCATGATTCGAGGTTGTCGATCGCATAGCCCTTCTCGGTGCGGACAATGGGGAGTTCGATTCCTTTTAGAAGAGCATCAACATCATGGTGAGAGTGGCTACCGATTTTCTTCCATCCACTCTCTGCGGCGAGTTTTGTGAGTAGATCGCGTGCTGCGGTAATCGTCGGAACCTGGTGGAACTCGGTTGTCAGCCCCACGGAGATCTTGGCGAAGAGATCGATCCGCTCTGGAAGTGTTTCCCCTACCTTGGGAAGCCATTCGCGCTGGGCATGGCCATTGTGATCAGCAGCAGCTTCGCTTTGAGAGTGCGAGGTATGGGGACGCGGCGCGGGATTATTCCGCAGGGCCTCGCGGATGCGACCCAAGATAATGGCGCGACCTCCGGTCATTTTTTTCCTCCCCGATCCTTCTTCCATTGTTGGTGGAAAGACTGCGGTGCAAGTGTCGGGAACTTCCGTGAGCCGGTCCAGGCGCGCAACGGATCGAGGACCGTTCCGTTCACTATACTTTGGAGTGGCTGAAATATTCGTCCGAAGACCACGGCTAGACGGTAGAGCGCGGGATGTCCCATCATGAGTGAGAAGCCGCCGAAAGAGACTTTCTCGAGAGGATTCGGGGCGCTCTTTGCGCCGTTTCGGCGGTTTTGCAGCAAATGATGATGCAGATCGATCTTCACCGGACAGGCCTCGGTGCAGGCCCCGCAGAGAGAGGAGGCAGCTGAGAGATGCTTCCAATCCTTGAGGCCTCGTAGGTGAGGTGTGATCACCGAGCCGATCGGACCGCCGTAGGTAGTCCCGTAGCTGTAGCCGCCGACATTCTTGAAGATGGGGCAGACATTCAGGCAAGCGCCGCAGCGGATACATCCAAGTGAATCACGCTGCTCAGCATCGGCTAGAAGCTCAGTGCGCCGATTATCCAGAAGGACGATATGCAGCTGCTCAGGCCCGTCGGGCTCGCCCGGTTGGCGTGGACCGGCGTACATCGTGTTGTAGCAGGTCATGGTCTGACCCGCGCCGGCGGTGGCTAGCATGGGAAGAAAGAGCGAGAGATCCTCGAGCTTGGGAAGCACCTTCTCGATGCCAAGAAGCGCCACGTGGATCTTTGGAAGCGAGGTGGTCAAGCGAGCGTTCCCCTCATTCTCCGTGATCGAAATCATTCCAGTCTCCGCTACGGCGAAGTTCGTGCCGCTGATCCCCATGTCGGCCTCGCAGTATTTACGGCGCATGACATCACGGGCGATCATGGTCAACTTCTCGGGCTCATCGGTTGGCTCGGAGCCGAGCTCTTTCTGGAAGAGGTCGCTGATCTGCCCCCTCGTGAGATGCATGGCGGGGAAGACCAGATGGAAGGGAGCCTCCTTGCGGAGTTGGACGATATATTCCCCAAGATCGGACTCGAAGACTCCGAATCCCCGCTTCTCCAGGGCATCGTTGAGATGGATCTCCTCGCTGGTCATCGTCTTCGACTTGATGATCGAGCGGACGTTGTTCTCCTCGGCGACTTTGAGGATGTAATCGCGGGCCACATCTGCATTCTGAGCCCAGAAGACCTTGGCGCCCCGCGCGGTGATCTTCGCCTCGAACTCTAGGAGATACTTGTCGAGATGGTTGATCACCTCGTACTTGATCTCGGCGGCGAGGTCACGGGCCCCTTGCCAGTCCTGGAAGTTGGCCTTGTTCAGGTCGCGCTTCTTGTAATAGCCGCTCATGCCCTTCTGGATGAAGGCGCGGAACCCCTTGTCTGCCGTGTAGCGGCGGGAAAGTGTCTGGAAATCTGCGGATTGCGTGGCCATAGGCTATTTCGACGCGAGGATCTCGGCGAGATGGAGACTGCGGACAGAACTTTTCTCTTTCTCCAGCATCCCGCGAATCTGCATGAGGCAGCTGGAGTCATTGGAGACGACCGTGTCGGCTCCGGTCTCCAGGATCGAGGCGCATTTCACCTCGTCCATCGCAGTCGAGATCGGGGCGTACTTCACGGCAAAGGTCCCGCCGAATCCGCAACAGGTCTCGGCCTCGCACATCTCAATCAGTTCCAACCCCTTCACGTTAGCTAGAAGGGTGCGCGGTTCACTTTTGATTCCCAGCTCACGCAATCCATGGCAGCCATCGTGGAAAGTCACTTTACCATCGAACTTCGCCCCGACATCGGTGACGCCGAGTACATTCACGAGGAAGCTCGAGAATTCGTGAATCTTGCCCGCTAGTTCGAGGGCCTCCAACTCGTCGGGCTCTCCCTTGAAGAGATCGGGGTAGAAAACCTTAATCATCGTGACGCAGGATCCGGAAGGCCCTACAACGACGTCAGCATCCTTGAAGGCCTTCATGGTAACGCGGGCTGCCGATCGGGATTCGTCCCAATAGCCGGAGTTGAATGGTGGCTGACCGCAGCAGCTTTGGCTCTCTGGAAAAATCACCTCATGGCCTAGGTCTTCAAGCACACGCACGCACGACCAGGCCACATTTGGGTAGAGCTGGTCGACGAAGCAGGGAATGAAGAGGGAAATGCGCACGGAAAATAAAACCTATTTTATTTGAGACTATCGGGCTGATGAGATGATTTTGCAAGGTGCCCGGGTGGAATACCACCCGGGTGCTTTGAGTAGATTACCTGAGGAATGCCTCGATCAGTCCACCGTCCACAGCGATCACCTGCCCGGTGGTCTTGCTAAGGCGGCCGCTGACACAGAGGAAGATAGCCTCGGCCTGGTCTGCAGGTTCGATCGGCACCTTGGTAAGGGTGCGGTCGGCATAGAACTGGGCCAGACGGTTCACGAGAACATCGTCGGTCTCATGTTCCTCTGCGGTGAGATTGTACTTCACGAGGTTAGCGATGACACGGTCACGAGGGAAGAGCCCCGAGCCTTTTACAACGGTGGCGGGAGCAACGCCGTTCACGCGAACGAGGGGTGCGAGGTCGATGGCCAACTCGCGGACGAGATGGTTGGCGGCAGCCTTGGAGGTGTCGTAAGCCAACGAGCCGCGCTTGGAAACGACAGCGTTGGCCGAAGTCGTGATACACGCAGTAGCAAGAAGACCTTGGGCCTTAAAGACCGTAGCGGCCTCCTCGACACACCAGCATGAACCGATGACGTTGACGTCGTAGGTGAAGCCCCAACCCTCGTCCTTGATCCGACCGTCGCGGTCGGGAGAGGCGATGAAGCCGACGGTCACGACCACGCTGTCGCAGCCACCGTAGGCCAGGATCGTGTGATCGATGGCGGCCTTGATGGTGGCGCGGTCGGTGACGTTGATCGGGGCGGAGGTGGCGAGTCCGCAGTTGGAGACGCCAGAACCGGCGACACCGATTCCCATCCCATACTTGGCATTGATGGCGTCAACTGACTCAGCGGCACCCTTCACGTTCAAATCGAGGCAGGAGACATGGGCGCCTTCCTTGACCAAACGGTAAGCGGTCTCGCGGCCGATACCACTTCCGGCACCGACGATGGCGACGACCTGACGGGCCATCTCCTTCTCAGCAGGCATGCGCTGAAGCTTGGCCTCCTCGAGGAGCCAGTACTCGATATCGAAGGCTTCCTGTTGCGGTAGGGAGACGTACTCGTCCATGGCCTCGGAACCGCGCATCACCTCGACGGCGCAGTTATAAAACTCGGCGGTTACCCGACTCTCGCTCTTGTCCTTGCCCCAGGCAACCATGCCCAGTCCGGGGATCAGGATGACGGTTGGGTTAGGATCTCGCATCGCTGGGGAGTTGTCCCGCTTGCAGGCATTGTAATATGCGGCGTAGTCCTTTCGGTACTGCTCGATGCCCGTGGCAAGAAGAGCACGCAGGCTCTCCAGATCACCGGTCTGAGGATTCCAGTCAACGAAGAGAGGCTTGATTTTGGTGCGAAGGAAATGGTCGGGGCAGCTGGTGCCGAGTTCGGCGAGACGCGGGGCATCAGCGCTGTTCACGAAGCGGAGGATGGTCTCGTCCTCCTGGATGGTGCCGATAAAGCGTTTCTGTTGGCTGACCTGGCCGCGGAGCCAGGGAAGGATGGCGATCCAGAGTTCCTGGCGCTTCATCGCGTCAAGGCTCTGATATTTTGCCCCTCCGAAGGTCTTTTCACCCTTGTCGTGGTCTGCGATGTACTTGGCAGCACGGTTGATCAGATCAAGCGAGAGGTCGTAGCACTCCTTCTGGGTGTCGGCCCAGTTGATAAGGCCATGCTGGCCCATAATGACGCCCTTGGCGTTCGGGTGCTTTTTACAGACCTCTTGGAGCTGGAGGCCCAAGTCGAAGCCGGGGCGCTGCCAAGCCGTCCAGATAACGTCATCTCCATAGATCTCCTTAGTGAGTTTTTCGCTGTTCTTGGAGGCGGCGACGGAGATGGCGGCGTTCGGGTGGGTGTGATCGACATGGGCACGCGGCACAAAGGAGTGGAGGGGTGTGTCGATCGAGGAGGGACGGGGATTCAGGTTGAAGGTCGTGTGGGTGTACATCCCAACCATGGAATCTTCGACAGGGGTCTTTGGGCCCTTTTCGGGTGAGTCACCGTAGATCTTCTGCAGGGAGAGGAGTTTCTCTTGATAGAGGGAGGAGAAGTTCTCGCGTTTGGAGGTGCGCAGATCGCCTCCGGATCCCTTGACCCAAAGAACTTCGGTCGGTTGGCCGGTGAGAGGATCCTTCTCGGTGATCTTGGAGGAGGTATTGCCGCCGCCGGTGTTGGTGACGCGCTGGTCGGAACCGAGCAGGTTGGAGCGGTAGATAAGTTGGGCAACGGGATCGAGCTTGGAGGCTACCGCGTCGTCCCAGAGGTTGGGTAGTGGTGTGTGTTTCATATGTGTAGGTGTTAAGAATGGAGGTTGTTTTGTAGGTGACTGACGATCTTAGGGAAGGTCCACGAACTTGGCGTAGGCTGCCTCCCAGATGGAAGCATCCTCAGGTTCGTAGGTATTCTGAGGGAAGGAGCGGGCCACGATCTGTCGGGCTTCGGTGAGCGAGGAGACGGATCCGTCGGTCAGCGCCTGAATGAGTATATTCCCTGCGGCGGTTGCTTCGACCGGGCCCGTGATGACGCGGCGCCGGGTGGCGCTTGCTGCGCATTGATTGAGCAAATCATTGCGAGTTCCCCCGCCGACGATATGAAGTCGGTTGATCGCTTGGCCGGTGAGCTGTTCTAGCTCCCCAAGACTCTTCCGGTAGAGGAGAGAGAGGCTCTCAAGAATGCAACGGGCGATCGCGCCGACCGACTCGGGAACAGCCTGTGATGTCTCGCGGCAATATTCGGCTATCCGCGCGGGCATGCCGCCCGATGCTGTCGTCCCACCGGAGCGCCCGAAGCGGGTGTCGGCGGGGTTGATCATTGAAACAAGGGCCGGTGTCTCAAGGGCGAGATTCACAAGATCGGTGTAGGAGTAGTCGTGGCCGCTCTCCCGCCAGAAACGCATGCACTCCTGGAGGATCCAGAGGCCTGCGACGTTCTTAAGCAGACGGATACTGCCACCATAACCTACCTCATTAGTGAAATTGAGTTCGCGGGCCTTCTCGGTCAGCACCGGGGTTGGAGATTCCACGCCGAGAAGCGACCAGGTGCCGGAGCTGAGGTAGGCCCAGCCGGTCTCATCACTAGCTGGGACAGCGGCGACGGCGGCTCCTGTATCATGGGAGCAGGTGGCAACTACATTGAGATCCCCGAGGCGGGTCTCCGACTGGAGCTCTTGAGATAGGGTTCCGATCAAAGTTCCGGATGGGACGATCTTGGGAAAGATTGATTCGGGAAGACCAAGTTGTTTGATCAACGGGCGGGCCCAGTCCATCGTGGCGGGATCAAAGAGCTGGGTGGTGCTAGCTAGCGAGGCCTCGGCCACCGGCTCCCCGCCCAGAAGGTGATTCACAAGATCGGCGATCAGTAGAAAACTGTCCGCAAAACCGAGAATCTCCGGGCGCTCCCGCAGGTCGGTGTGGAACTGGCAGATCGTATTGAGAGTCATGAACTGGATGCCGGTCGCCGCGTAGATTTGGTCACGGGTTACAGGCATTTTTTCATAAGCCCCTTCGGTCCGCTCGTCGCGGTACTGGTAGGGGGCTGAGAGGAAGGGCTCCCGTCCTTTCATGAAGGCGTAATCGACCCCCCAGGAGTCGGAACTGAGCGAACGGATCGGAAGACCTCTGGCTCCCACTTTCCGCAACCCCTCTAAGATTTCGGCGTAAAGATGAAGCAAATCCCAGCGTCGGGAGCCATTCACCAACACTGCGGCATTTGAGAAGCGGTGAATTTCCTCTAGGGTGAGTCGTCCGTCCCAGAGCGTTCCAAGCATGACGCGGCCACTCTCGGCACCAAGATCAATAGCGAGGTAGTGGGAGTGTGAAGGCATGGTATTGGATGGGTTGTGTTGGAGTGCTAGGACTGAGAATGAAGAAGGACGCCGGGCTTGAGGGTAATGCCGGCTTGGCGAAACTCGGGCAGAGAAAGATCGCTGACCAGCGTGCTGACCTTTGGCCATGCAGTGAGGTGCTCCGGGGCAGTGCATCCCAGCTTGGAACGATCCAGGCAGAAGCAGGAACGCGCGGCCCGTTTCATCACCGTCTGCTGGAGACGAACAATGTCGCGCTGGGAGTTCCAGAGGCCCTGCTCGGTCATTCCTTGGGCACTGAGGAACGCCAGATCGATTTTCTGCTCGGCGGCGGCCTTTACGGCCTCCTCGCCGAGAAGCGCCGACTGGCGTTCAAGGAATTGACCGCCAAGCAGGATCGTCTTAGCGCCGGAAAGGGAGCCGAGCGTTTCGAGCAAGGCGAGATTGTTCGTGATGATCGTAAGACCCTCGGGAAGATGGCGGCGCAGTTCTTGGGCAATAGCGTAGGGAGTGGTGCCGGAGTCCAGATAGATCCGCATTCCAGGCTTCACCAGAGAGACAGCGGTGCGCGCAATCGACCCCTTGGCATCCGTTCCCTCGCGCAGACGCTCACGGAAGGAAGTGAAATTTGCGTTGAACTCTCCGAGAGCCCCTCCGTAAGTACGGGTGATCCTCTCCTCGCTTTCTAGAGCGGAGAGATCGCGGCGTGCTGTCGCCTCGGAGACCTCGAGTTCCACGCAGAGTTCGCTGATCGGCAGATACCCCCGCTCCAAAAGGAGCTCAGTCAGGCGGGAACGCCTAGCTTCGACGACTTGTCGGGGAACGCGCATGGGGTGAAACTATCCAGCCCTATATGATTGAAGTCAATCATTTACTGGCCGTGAAGCTTCCAGGTTTTTCCAGATGATTAATTCAGGAATGGATAATCCGTATATCCCTGCTCCGTGCCTCCATAGAAGGAAGTGTCGTCGGGTTTGTTGAGCGCTGCATTGCCGCGGAAGCGCTCTGGAAGATCAGGGTTGGCAATGAAGGGAACGCCGAAGGCGATGGCATCTGCCCATCCCTCGGCAAGTGCATGATTACCTGACTCAAGCGTGAAGCCGCCAGCAGAGATGATCTTGCCGTTCCAGAACGACTGCAGTTCCTTGGGGCCGACACCAGCCACCGCCCCGTGTGCGATATCTTGGGCGGTCACCTGCGTGATATGGGCGTATGCGAGATTAAAGCGATTCAGCTCTTTCAAGACATGTCCGAAGGTCTCCAGGGGATTACTGTCGCTCATGTCGTTGAAGACTCCGGCAGGTGAGAAGCGGATGCCGACGCGGTCAGAACCCCAGACGCCGCAGACTGCCTCAGTGACCTCAAGCGTGAGGCGGGCCCGATTTTGAACAGCTCCGCCGTAGCTGTCGCCACGCTGGTTCGTACCGTCACGTAGGAACTGATCCAGCAGGTAGCCGTTGGCATTGTGAATTTCCACACCGTCGAAGCCAGCCTCCTTGGCGAGATTTGCCCCATGGACGTACTCTTCGATGATTTCGGGAATCTCTTCTATCTCTAGAGCGCGTGGGATCACGTACTCTTCCATGGTGGCTCCCGTGAAGACCTGTCCCTTCGGCTTCACCGCGGAGGGTGCGACCGGCAGGGTTCCATTCTCCTGATAGGCGGGATGAGAGATGCGACCGACATGCCAGAGTTGGAGGTACATATGCCCACCCTTAGCGTGGACCGCGCTTGTGATCTTTTTCCACCCGGCCACTTGGGCCTCAGTATGAATGCCAGGCGTGTTGGGATAGCCGTAGCCGCGCGAGGATACGGAGGTTGCCTCCGAGATGATCAATCCTGCCGAGGCCCGCTGCGCGTAATACTCGACGTTCAGGTCATTGGGAACATGGCCCTCCGAGGCACGGCATCGGGTGAGAGGCGCCATGAAGATGCGGTTGGGCAGAGTGAGGGGACCAAGGTCGATTGGAGAGAAAAGGTCAGGAGCACTCATGAAGAAAGGGTGGTTGGAATGAAGATTGTTGGGCTATTAGAAATGGGAGCGAAGCACCCGATTCATGGTTCCAAGTCGGTTTAACCAATCAACACTTCAACGCTTAAACGTTGTTAGAACGGCAGGCCGGGGATGCCGAGTCCGGCTGTAAGCTTGCCCATCTCATCCGCGGCTAGTTTCTTGGCATCGTTCGATGCCTGACGGACGGCGCTGAGAACGAGATCCTCGAGCAGTTCCACATCATCGGTACTGACGACTTCAGGCGCGATCTTGATGGAGAGGATATCGCCGGAGCCGGAGGCTTTCACAGTCACCTTTCCGCCGCCCGACGAGGCCTCGACCTCGCGCGTGGCAAGATCCTCTTGGATCTGGGCCATCTTCTTCTGCGCGTTCGCGGCCGCGCTCATCATCTTGGCAATGTTCATGGTATGTTATGGATCAGGTGGTTTTTGTATTAATTGGTGAAGCTAGTATTTCAGCTTTGAAGATCTCGAGAGCCTTTTTAATGAGAGGATCAGCCTTGAAGGCCTCCATCTCTTCAGAAGTAAGACCTGGAGAAGGCTCCTCGGCTTTTGAGGTAGCGGGTTGAGTGGCTGATCCCTTCGATGAAGTGGAACCAGTGGAAGAGGTAGAGGATGTAGAAGCGTGGGAGGAAGGTCTGGCAACTGGAGGCGGTACCGGTTCCGGCTCTGGCAGGGCTGCGGGCTCCTCCCCGGTAAAGCGGGATACGAAGGAAATTTTCTCCCCGAGCAGTGTGGAGAGCTGTTCTTCGATCTTCTTAATTGCCTGAGGCCAGAAGAGTGTCTGGGTGTGGGATTCCAACGAGGGTGGGAACTCCACGGTCACTGTGTTGCCGTCACGACCGACAAAACGACCATCCTCTACCCAGCCGAACTTGAGTGGGGAATCAGCTGCAAGCTTCATGGAAACTGTATGCCATGGATCGGAGTCAGTGGATGGCGTCGAAGGATAATCGGGTTCCGGTATTGGGGGTGCCGATTCAACGGGGAGAGTTTCTAATGCTGCGAGTGCAACTTCTGCTTTTGGTGCAGGAGTAGTGGTTGGCTGTTCTTCGGGAGCCGCAATCTCTTTGGCTGCAGCGATTACAGGTGCCGTAGATAGAGTGGACCGAGCTGAAACAGGCGTCACAAGCTTTGCTGCAGACGTCGATCGTGATGGGGAAGATACCTTGGATGTCTGGCGTTCGGGGATAGGCGTTCCTGAGCGCAGGGCAGTCAGAACATCCAAAACATCAGAAAGACTGGTCTCTTCGAGCAGATGTACCGCCTTGATCAGGGCAACGTCCAGCTGGAGCTTCTTGTCCGAGGCCCAGCGAAGACGGCCTTCGGTTTCGCCGAAGTGGTCGAGCAGGACAAGCAGCTTTTCCTGAGCGATTGCCTCTCCCAGCCGAGACTCGTCCGTCGCGCTCTCCGGTGGATGAACCTTGGAGATAAGCACATCGCGAAGAAGGCTAACGAGATCACCAAGCAGTCTCGAGAGATCCTTGCCGGCCTCTGCCTGGGCTTTGACTGCAGCAAGGGCGGCGGGCGTGTCACGGTTAGCTAGCGCATGCCCCAACTCGAGGACTGTCTCCCGAGGGGTGAATCCGAAAACGCTGTGCACATCGGCCGCGACGATCGTGTTGCCGCAGAAGGCAACCACCTGATCGAGCATCGACTCGGCATCGCGCATCGCACCGTCCGCCCCCTTGGCTATGGCTTCGGCGGCGGCGATTTCCAGGGCGAGGTTCTCGTTTTTCGCTATGAAGAGAAGGTGGCCGGAGATCTGTTCTGGGGTCAGCCTGCGCAAGTCGAAGCGTTGGCAGCGACTTAGGATCGTTGCAGGGACTTTCTGTGCCTCGGTGGTGGCAAAGAGGAACTTCACATGGTCCGGCGGTTCCTCGAGGGTCTTGAGCAGAGCATTAAATGCCGCCGTCGTGAGCATGTGGACCTCGTCGATCAAGTAGATCTTGTAAGGGCCTCGCGCCGGGGCGTAGGCGGCGTTCTCGCGCAGGGTACGAATGCTCTCGACGCTGTTGTTGCTTGCGCCGTCGATCTCCATGACATCAAGGCTGCGTCCTTCGGCGATCTCGACACAGGCATCGCATGTGCCGCACGGATTGTCCGTAGGGCCGTTCTGATTGGCCTGACAGTTAAGGGCCTTGGCGAGAATGCGTGCCGAAGAAGTCTTGCCGACTCCGCGCGGCCCGACAAAGAGATAGGCCTGGGCGAGTCGATTTCCGGTGATCGCGTTCTGGAGAGTCCGGGTGATGTGTTCCTGCCCGACGACCTCCTCGAATTTCTGAGGTCGGTATTTTCGTGCAAAGACGCGGTAGCTCACAGGAGGCAGAATTTAGGAGGCGGTCCCCGGAATGTCGCGGACAAATTCGGAGATGAGCTGGCAAGCTAACTTAATCTGATCCATGCCTGCTGCATAGCTGCACCGGACATACCCTTCGCCGCTCGGACCGAAGGCTGTTCCTGGAACGACGGCCACTTTCTTAGCATCCAGAAGCTTGAGGGAGAAATCCTTGCTGATAAGTCCGGTGCCGCGGATGTCGGGGAAGACATAGAAGGCTCCCTTCGGGAGATGGCAAGGGATACCAGCCTCGTTCAACGAGGAGACGATATAGTTCCTACGGAGGCGGTATTCCTCTTTCATCCGCTCCATGCTGCGCTGACCGCGTTCGAGTGCCTCGCAAGCGGCCTCTTGGCTCATGGTGGAGGCGCAGAGCATGGAGTACTGATGGATCTTCATCATCGCCTCAATGATGTCAGCGGGACCGCAGGCATAACCGATGCGCCATCCGGTCATGGCAAAGGCCTTGGAGAATCCGTGCATGAAGAGCGTCCGCTCCTTCATCCCCGGAAGGGCGGCAATGGAGTGATGTGATAGCTCATCGTAGGTGAGCTCGCTATAGATCTCATCGGTCAGAACGACGAGGTTGTGCTTGATGGAGAACTCGGCAATCTTCTTCAACTCCTCGAGCGGCATCACCGCGCCGGTGGGGTTGGTCGGGAAGTTGAGCATCAGGACGCGCGTCTTCGAGGTGACAGCCTTCTCAAGATCTGAGGCTTTGAGCGAAAATTCATCCTCGGCCCGCGTCGCAACAGCGACTGGGACACCTCCGGCAAGCTGGATGCTCGGGCGGTAGGAGACATAGCACGGCTCGTGGTAGAGGACCTCGTCACCTGGATTAAGCATTGAGCGTAGAGCGAGATCGATGGCCTCGGAGACCCCAACCGTGACGATGATCTCGTCATGAGGTTTGTACTCCACGGCGAAGTGCTGCTCGACATACTTGGCAATAGCGCGTCGCAGGCGAGGGGTGCCGAGGTTGGAGGTGTAGCCGGTTTTCCCTTTCTCCAGGGAATAGATGGCTGCCTCGCGGATATGCCACGGGGTGACGAAGTCGGGCTCGCCGATGCCGAGGGAGATGACCCCTTTCATCGACTGGACGATCTCGAAGAAGTCACGGATCCCAGAGCGGGGAATGTTGCGGACGTGCTCCGCGATGCGGGAACTACTCATGGCCGAAAAACGTTAGAGCCTCGGTCAGGGGGTGACTGAGAGCCGTTCGGGAGCCTCTTCGACGGCGTGGAGCATCCCGTTTTCCTTGTAGGTCTTGAGCCGGAAGTGGGTCGCGCACGACTGGACGGCCTCGATGGTGCTGAGCTTGTCGGCCACGAAGGAGGCAACCTCGCGGAGGTTGCTCCCTTCCACGACGACCATGAGATCATGTCCTCCGCTCATCAGATAGACACTCTGGACCTCCTCGAATCCCGCGATGCGGCTGGCAATGCGGTCGAATCCCCCCTCGCGCTCCGGGGTGACACGCACCTCGATCACGGCGGTCACCGCGTCTGTGTCCCACTTCTCGCGGTTGATGACGGCATGGTAGCCCAGGATCGTCCCGTCGGACTCAAGCTTCGTGATCTTGGCCGCGAGTTCTGGCTCGCTCAGACCGAGTTGGCGGGCCAGGTCGGCGCGGGGGATTGCGGAGTTCTGCTTCAGGATGCGGATGAGGGAGTCCATGAAAAAAGTATGCAGCCTAAAAGAACTAAAGCGGAGATTGTTTTTGAACAATCAGTCCAAGAACAGTCTTACAGGATTTTCGAGGGCTTCCTTAATCTTAATGAGGAACGTCACGGCCTCTTTCCCGTCCACAACACGGTGGTCGTATGAGAGGGCAAGATACATCATCGGGCGAATCTCGACTTTACCATTGATGGCGACGGGACGCTCTTGGATCTTGTGCATGCCAAGGATGCCGCTCTGGGGCGGGTTCAGGATCGGGGTGCTCAGGAGGGATCCATAGACACCTCCATTGGAGATGGTGAAGCAGCCGCCCTGGAGGTCTGAAAGACCAATCTTTCCCTCGCGGGCCTTGACGGCGAATCCAAGGAGTTCCTTCTCAAGGCCGGCAAGCGAGAGTTTCTCGCAGTCGCGCAGGACGGGAACCATGAGACCCTTCTCGGTGCCGACGGCAACACCGATATCGTAGTAGTGGTTCTCGATGAGTTCATCCCCTTCAAGCTGCGCATTGATCTGAGGAATGGCCTGAAGGGCCTCCACCACAGCCTTGATAAAGAAGGACATGAAACCGAGTTTCACTCCATACTTGGCCTGGAAGCCTTCCTGGACCTCTTTACGGAGATTCATGACGGCACTCATATCGACCTCATTGAAGGTGGTCAGGATCGCAGCGGTCTGCTGGGCATTGACCAACTGAAGAGCGATCTTGCGACGGAGGGGAGTGAGCTTGCGGCGGGAAACGCGGCCTTCGGGGCGAGTCGGAGATGGGGCTGAAGGAAGGGGAACATTAGGCTTGGGAGCAGGTACCTCCTCCTTTTTTGGGGCCGATTTTTCTACGGAATCCGACTTCTTGGATTCAGCCTTGTCTTTCCCCAACTTCGAACTTTCATCCTCCATCTTCTCCGCGGCTTTTGCCGCGGTGTCGATCTCGGCAACTGTCGAGCCGATAGGGATCTCGGTTCCTTCGGCGACTTGGATTTTCAGGACTCCGGATTCCAAGGCTGTGACCTCAGAGGAGACCTTATCGGTGTCGAGTGTGAAGAGAAGATCGCCCACAGCGACAGGATCCCCGTCTTTTTTATGCCAGGCGGAGAGAACTCCGGTAGTGATGGATTCGCCGACGGCGGGTACGATGACAGCAACGCTCATGATTGGGATGGTTGGGAGTTGGGAAATTTATTCGCTTACTTTTTCGCCGAAAGCTTGGGCGATGAGTTCAGCCTGCTGATGCTTGTGGGCAGCAGTCGTTCCAACCGCCGTGCTGGCACTGGCCTCGCGGCCAGCGTAGCTGATGGCACGTCCGAACAACTTCATCAGGATCGGGAGTAAATGATGCCAGGAGCCCATATTGGCGGGCTCTTCCTGACACCAGACGATTTCAGGTTTTGCACCAGCACCAAGATAGGGTGCGGTGATCTTGCGGAGCTGCTCTTCATTGAGTGGATAGATCTGCTCAAGCCGGACAAGTGCACTGCGATCGCTCCAACCATTCTTTTCCCTATACGCCAGTAGGTCGTAGTAGACCTTGCCGGAGCAGAGGATGAGACGCTCGATCTTGGCTGGATCTGCAGGCTTGGGGCCCTCAAGAATCTCGCAAAACTCTCCCTTAGTGAAATCCTCCGTGGTGGAGACGGCCACTTCGGCACGCAGGAGGCTCTTCGGCGTCAAAATGATCAGCGGCTTGCGGAAATCGCGGAGCATCTGGCGTCGCAGCACATGGAAGTACTGGGCCGGCGTGGTGAGGTTGCAGACCTCCATGTTCTCCTCGGCACAGAGCTGGAGGAAGCGCTCAAGGCGCGCACTGGAGTGCTCGGGACCCTGTCCCTCATAGCCATGAGGAAGAAGCATGACCAGCGAGTTGGGCCGAAGCCACTTGGTCTCCGCCGAGGCGATGAACTGATCGATGATGATCTGCGCGCCGTTGGCAAAGTCGCCGAACTGGGCCTCCCACATGCAGAGCATCTTCGGATAATCCATGGAGTAGCCGTAATCGAAGCCGAGAACAGCCGCCTCGGAAAGGGGGCTGTTGTAGACACAGAAACGGGCCTGGTCGGCAGCGAGATGCTGCAGCGGAATGTAACGCTCGCGATTCACCTCGTCATAGAAGACGGAGTGACGATGACTGAAGGTGCCGCGGCGGCTGTCCTGACCGGAGAGGCGGATCGGTATTCCTTGAAGCATGAGAGAACCGAAAGCCAGAGCCTCGCCATATCCCCAGTCATAGCCAGTGCCTTTCTCATAAACCTCGCGACGACGCTCGAGGATGGTCTTGCGGACTTTTGGAAGGATGCGGAAGTCGGCAGGCACGGTCGTGAGACCGTCGACTATGGTCTTGAGCGTCTTTTCGCTAATGGCTGTCTTGACCGACTGGAAGGAGTAATTTGGTTGGAAGACAGCGGTCGAACCGACAAAAGCCTTCTGGTTTGCTTTCACATCGGTGACGATCCCCTTTTTCATCTCGGCAAGAGCTGTCTCGAGATGGCCTTGAGACTTCTTCCAACTTGCATCGAAATCCTCCTGAGTAAGCGTGCCGAGTTGCTTAGCGCGCTCTAGGAAAACCTCGCTTGGGCGTTTGTGCGCACGGATGACCTTGTAGAGATCGGGCTGGGTGAAGAGCGGTTCGTCACCTTCGTTGTGCCCGTAGCGGCGGTAACAGACAATATCGATGACGATGTCCCGACCGAATTCTTGGCGGTACGCAATCGCGATACGTGCCGCCTCGGCTACTGCTATCGGATCGTCGCCATTGACATGAAAAATGGGCGCCTCGACTGTCTTCGCGATCTCGGTGCAGTAGAGCGAGGAGCGCGAATCCTTCGGAAGCGTGGTGAAGCCTATCTGATTGTTCACGATCAGATGGATGGCACCTCCCACCTTGTAACCCTCCAGTTGGGAGAGGTTGAAACACTCTGCGACGATGCCCTGGCCTGGGAAGGCAGCATCACCGTGGATTAGGATCGGGACGACTTTCCGACGCTCGATCGTGTCATCGAGAATGCGCTGTCGAGCACGAGCCTTGCCTAGGACAACCGGATTTACTGCTTCAAGATGACTGGGGTTGGCGGCGAGATAGACCTCAACCTCTTGGCCCTGCTCGTTGCGGCGCGTTGTCTGGTAACCGAGATGGTATTTCACGTCACCGCTGGCTTCGCCGAGATCCGGATCGTACTTGTCGCTGAATTCGTTAAAGAGGATCTCAAAGGGTTTCTTCAGGAAATTCGTGAGGACGTTCAGGCGACCGCGGTGGGCCATGCCCAGAACGATTTCCTTCACGCCAGCACCTGGGGACCGGTACAGGATCTCGGAGAGGGCCACCATCATCGACTCGCCACCCTCGAGAGAGAAGCGCTTGCTCCCGACATAGGTGGTGTGGATGAAGTGCTCGAAGCTCTCCGCTTTGTGGAGTGTGCGGAGGATCCTGTAGTGGGGGGTATCCGTGTCGGCCTTGCCTGCACGAGCCTCGACCCGCTCGCGGATCCAGTGGCGGATATGGGGATTCTGAATGTGCATGTACTCCACACCGAGGGTGTCGCAATAGACGGCCTTCATTTCCGCGATGATGTCGCTCAATTTCATCGGAGCGCCATCTCGGAAGGAACGGGAACATACCTTGACATCAAGATCGTCCTCGGTGAGTCCGAATTCCTTGAGCTCCAGCAATGGCTGGTAGGGGATCTCTTCACTCAGGGGATTGAGTCGTGAAAGCGTGTGGCCAAGCGTCCGATAAGTGTAGATTAACGCCTCAACCCGGCTTTGAAGTGAGGTTTCACCCGGAACTACCTCTGTTGTTGTTCCTGTGAAAGATGCCGCGGAGGAGGTGGGGGCGACTGCGCCGACCGGCTTAACTGGGGTTTTCTGATAGCGTGCATAGCCAAGTTCAAACCCTTCAAAGAAGGAGGCCCAGTCGGGAGATACAGAGGCTGCGTCGCGCTGCCATTTTTCGTAATTTTCATCGATGGCCGCTTCGTTCCAGCGGGCCGTGAAGGATGTGCTCATGAAGATGTGAAAAGTCGTGTAATCAGTGGCACAGGCTGGATTTTCCAGCATGGACACAGAAATCCTATTCTCTAACAGATTGATGGAGTGGAGCAAGCTGGCAATGTCGGTGCCCCAAGCATTCTTGCACCGCTGGCTCTTAGTAGTTAGGTTTTCTATCTTTCGGCATCCGCATGATCTCTGTCCAAGGACTCACTAAAAGCTACGGCGCAACAGATGCCGTCCGGGATCTCTCTTTCTCTGTCGATCGCGGAGAGGTGGTCGGCTTCCTGGGGCCTAACGGCGCAGGCAAGAGCACAACGATGAAAATCCTCAGTGGATATCTCCCAGCAGATGCTGGCGAGGTAAGAATCGCGGGGTTCGATATCCTCAGCCAATCGCTCAAGGCCCGCTCCAGGATAGGCTACCTTCCCGAAAACGTCCCTCTCTATTCCGAGATGCGCGTCGGAGAATACCTCCGCTACCGAGCCGCCCTGAAAGGAGTCCGCTCCCGCCGAATTACCGAAAAGGTTGAGGATGCCCTTGAGCTCTGTTGCATCAGTCATGTTCGCAACCAGCTCATCGGCACTCTCTCCAAGGGATACCGCCAGCGCGTCGGACTTGCTGATGCTCTGGTGAATGAACCTGACATCCTGATCCTCGACGAACCGACGATAGGCCTCGACCCGGGTCAGATCCGTGAAGTCAGGGAACTCATCAAGGGGCTGGCGAAGCGGCATACGATCCTGCTTTCTAGCCATATTCTAAGCGAGGTGGAGATGACCTGTTCCCGGGTCCTGATCATTAACAAGGGGCAGATCGTCGCGACTGGCACACCCGCAGAGTTACGCGAACGCTCCGGTATTGCTCTTTCGGGCTCGGTGAGAATGGAAATCCAGACCGCCGATCGGGCTAACTCGGAGGCGGTACTTGCGATCTTGCAATCCCTGGAAGAAGTCGCCTCGGCAACCCTTGCAGAAAGCCTCCCATCCTCCATCACCACTTCCACCACTAGTTGGACCCGTTACGAGATTGTCCCATCTTTATCTTTATCCTCCTCTGGGGACCCTCGCCCCGCACTCTTCGAGGAGGCTGTGCGTAGAGGCTGGAAGCTCAGGGAACTCTCCGCGCACGAATCATCCCTCGAAGAGATCTTTACTTCGTTCGTCGACCGAATCCCCGGCATGACTAAGGAAAAGACGCCAACCAAGGAGCCGGCCAAGTTATGAGAATTTTTTGGATCCTCTGGAAACGGGAGGTTGCCTCGGCCTTCCAGACACCCATGGCCTGGGTGATCCTGTTTTTTTTGCTATTGGTCACAGGCTTTAACTTCTATGCCGGTGTCTCCGTCCTGAATCACGGGCCAACGGAAGTGACCGTGGTGGAGTCCTTCTTCAACACGGTCTTTTTCTGGTTCTCCTTCCTGCTGCTCTTCCCTTTACTCACGATGCGCCTCTACTCAGAGGAATACCGCAGCGGCACTATCGAACCTCTCATGACGGCTCCGGTGCGTGACACTCAAGTAGTGCTCGCCAAGTTCTTGGGCGTCCTCTTTCTCTACGCGTTCCTCTGGATGCCGACAGGTCTCTACTTTCTGATCTTTTGGTGGCAGACTCATCTCACGTCGGCTGGTGCCATTGGCGCCTTTGTCGGTTCCTATCTATTGCTTCTCCTCATGGGGATGTTCTATCTCTCACTCGGTTGCTTCTGTTCCTCGCTCACGCGACACCAGATCACCGCAGCGGTGATGACCTTCGCAGTGATAGCGCTCTTTTTCCTGACAGGACTCCTCTCCTTCCTGGCGGGCCATGTCGATACGATGATGCAAGGAATCACAATCACCTTCTCCCCAATCGATCAGATGACCCAGTTCTCCCGCGGGATTTTCGACACAAGGCCGGTGGTCTGGTACCTTGTGATGACAGGGCTCTTTCTTTTCCTGACACTCCAGAGCTTCCAAGCCCGCCGCTGGCGCTCCTGACCCCTATTCTTTTCGTCCCTCGCATCATGGCATCCCAAGACAGAAGACCCTCCCACCTGCGCAGTGTCCGCCTCCGTGTCATGCTGCAGATCGCCGCGGCGCTGATCGTGGCAGGCAGCATCGTAGGATGGTCACTCAACCACTACCGCCGCTACGATTTCAGTCGATCCCACAAATACGAGCTCTCCAGTCAATCCAAGGAGATAATGTGGTTCCTGAAAGCCCCAGTGCGGGTCATTGTCTATTTCTCACCAAGTTCCCTCTCTCCCGGGGCCGAACTCTACGGCGACATCACGGCGCTATTGCGGGAGTTCCAGTTCTACGCACACCACTACCGCGATCTCACCGTCGAGTGCATTGATCCACTGAGAAACCCTGCGCGCGCTCACGAACTACAAGCCCGCTACAAGTTCTCGGGCGGGGAGAACGTTATCATCGTGGAATACAATGGGCGCTCGACCATCATTCCCGCGCCGGAGATGGGAGAATACGACACGGCGCCAACCCAGTACGGAGACCGCCCCCGATTGGTCGCCTTTCGTGGAGAGCAGATCCTCACCTCTGCGCTGATTGCCCTTATAGAACCCGCATCAAACAAGAAAGTCTACTTCCTCCAAGGCCACGGCGAGGGGCTCCCCGGCATTCCCCCTCTCCAACTGGCGGGACAGAACCTGAAGCGGCAGAATATCACGGTTGCCCCGCTGAATCTTGCGGATGCAGCCTCCGTGCCCAAGAATGCGGCGCTGGTAGTCATTGACGGGGCCCATTTCGATCCCTCACCGGACGAGATGGCAGCACTGAAATCGTATTGGAAAGCGGAGGGGCACCTCATGATCCTGCTGGATCCGACCGGTGAAACACCTGAACTGGATGCCTTCCTTGCTGAATCGGGCAACATCATCCCTCGCAACGACCGCGTCCTGCGCCTCGTTAACCTCGGCGGAGCGATGGGCATTCTGCGCGATGTGACCGGAGAGTTCTTTGCTGGCTCCGAGATCACCTCACACCTCGTGGGAATGAACATCCTGATGGCCGGAAACACCCGTTCCCTCGCGATCAATGACCAGCGGGATAAGCTTCTCTCCACGTCGATTTCATTAACCAATTCGGTGGCGACCAACACCTCGCTCACAGGCACTACTCAAGGTGCCAACCAGAGAACACCGCAAGGAACCACAAGACCCCTCATCCGGGGCATCCATGGATTCCGAGGCTGCTCCAATTATGCGAATGTGGATGGCAAGGGACTCACCTTCGATTCCGCACGAGACAACTTCTTCCCTGTCATTATTGCGGCTATGACCGATCTCGGAGGAGTGCATGACGACCGACTGGCGCTGGGGGCGTCGCGCATGGTTGTTGTGGGCAATTGCGAGTTCCTCAAAGACAAGTACCTTGCGGAAACGGGCCTCGATTTCTTTTCCAGTGCGATGAATACCCTTATCGACCGCACCCGACTCACCGGTACCACTCCAAAGACCAAGGAGTTTTTCACGCTGAATCTCGATGATCAGCAACTTCGCTTCCTGGCTCTCTGGACCATGCTCGTCATTCCCATAACCGCGGCACTTCTTGGAATCATCGTCCTCTGGAGGAGGCGCTCGTGAGCTGGAAAGGAACGCAGGCCCTGCTGATTCTGGCAGCTGCAGCACTGCTGATTCTGTTTTTTTCCGGGCGTTCGCACACCCGTTCTGCCACGGAGCCACTACTGAACCTCCGTCCGGCAAATATCACGAAGATCACGATCCGGGAGGGGGGAGGGCAGATCGTGATGAATAAGCAAAACGGAACTTGGATGGTCGAATTAGGGTCTCTCTCCAGCGCCAGTTCTGACCGGGCTGAGAAACGATTGATCCGTTCGATTCTCGATCAGGCTTCTGGGATCACTTCGCTCGACATCCTAAAACCCTCTGATCTGAAGGGAAATGGGACTCTGGAATCACTCGATCTCAAGATGCCGAAGCGCTCGGTGACATTTTTCGACGGAATGGATGGAAGCAGCAGAACACTTGCATTCGGCATCGAGGGTGCCGCTAAAGATCAGATCTACGCCCGATTGGATGGGGACAAAACAGTTTATCTGATACCTGCGGATTTAGTGAAGACGGCCTTCCGGCCCGTGGAGGAGTTTAGGGATTCTCGCCTCACCTCCCTTGATCCCGACCGACTGGAGTCAATCAACCTCACCAAGGGATCGGCTTTTCAGCGCCTCTCCCTACAAAAAGGGGATTCAGGTTGGAATCTCACGAGCCCCATGACCTCTCGGGGGAATGACAAGGCCGTGGCCGACTGGGCGACAAGTCTCGTGTCGTCCAAAATCGATCATTGGATGCCCGCAGGAACGGATCACGTTAACTCTGGAATGGATCCATCGGCTATTGTCATCTCTGCACATGAATCAGGAAGCACATCGCCGGTCACGATCACAATCGGATCAGCCGTTGCAGGATCCCCGGAGAGCCGTTATGTGAGCTGCAGCGACAGACCAGGGATCTGCATTGTTCCCGGATTGGCAAGGATTCTTGAAGTCACTCCCTCGGCTCTCCGGTCAAGACAACCAAAACCGCTGCGTCTGGATGCCGTGGACAAGATTGAGATTCATCCCCAAGAACAACTAACCAACCAGGCAACGGCATTCATTCTTTCGCGAAAAAAGGGAAGCGATGCTTGGGAAGCGACTGGTAGCAGCACAGGAACACTTGCTGCCGTAGAAGTCAGCACTTGGTTTGAGAAGTTGGAATCAATGACCGCCAGCACCTTCGAGCCGTCAACACCCGAGAGGTTGGAAAGCGCTGGATTGACCCATCCCATTGTTATCCGCTTTATCGCCCATCTTTCGGAAAACACAGCCGAGGAACCAGCAGGCGACCTTATCCTAGCGGAATATGCCTTTGGAACGCCCAGGAATGGTGTCGTGTCATGCCGCGAGGGAACCTCCTCGGATCTGATGATCGTCCCGGAAAGCGCCCTAGAGTTGACGAAGGGCCCCGTTCGGACGAGCCAGCCATTGAGTCAATAAATAGCCCCCTCTTTTTACTCCCCGCCTTCAGCCTTCAGCCTTTAGCCTTTCGACTTCATGACCTCCACTGAGATCCGCCGTTCGTTCCTTGATTTCTTTCGCAGCAAGCAGCACTCCATCGTCTCTTCCTCGAGTCTGCTGCCCGATTCCCCCAACCTCCTCTTCACGAATGCCGGGATGAACCAGTTCGTGCCGATCTTCCTCGGCACTACCCCGTGCACCTACACTCCTCCTCGGGCTGCGGACACGCAGAAGTGCATACGCGCCGGAGGCAAGCACAACGATCTCGAGGATGTGGGACTCGACACCTACCACCACACCTTTTTTGAGATGCTGGGAAACTGGTCCTTCGGCGATTATTTCAAGAAAGAGGCGATTACCTGGGCTTGGGAACTTCTAGTCGAGCGCTGGAAATTCCCCGCCGAGCGTCTCTACGCAACGGTCTACAGTCCCGCGGAAGGCGATCCGGCATCCTTCGATGCCGAGGCTCACGCACTCTGGTCCGAGTTTTTCCTCTCCAAGGGACTTGATCCCGCGATCCATGTCGTCCCCGGCAATCGGAAGGATAATTTCTGGATGATGGGTGAGACCGGGCCCTGCGGCCCCTGTTCGGAGCTGCATATCGACCTGACCCCGGCCGGCGATACCAAGGGAGCCCTAGTGAACAAGGGAAGTGCCGAGTGCATTGAGATCTGGAACCTGGTCTTCATCCAATTCAATGCGAATCCGGACGGCTCTTTCGTTCCTCTCCCGGCATGCCATGTCGATACTGGAATGGGCTTCGAGCGTGTCTGCTCGGTGATCCAATGCACGAAAGGGTTCACGGAGTTCAGCAACGTCGTGATCTCCAACTACGAGACCGACCTCTTCCGACCACTCTTCGAGGCCATCGGCACACTCTGCGGCAGGAAGTACGGATCGACCCTTCCTCAACCTTCGGGTGATGGATCGATGATTCCCGTTACGGATCAGGAGAAAGATGATATTGCCTTCCGTGTCATCGCAGATCACTTACGCACGCTCGGATTCGCGATTGCCGACAATATCCAACCCGGGAATGCAGAACGTCACTACGTCCTCCGCCGCATCCTCCGCCGCGCCGTCCGTTATGGACGCACGCTCGGCTTCAACGCCCCATTCCTCTACAAGCTCACCCCGGTTCTGGCCTCACTTATGGGAGATGCCTTTCCGGAGCTGCGCGCCAAGGAATCCCTCATCATCGAGACGCTGAAGCGTGAAGAAGAGGCCTTTCATAAGACCCTCGACAAGGGACTAACGCTCTTCGAGGCCGAAGCGACCAAGGGAAAGGAGATCTCCGGCGAGGTGGCCTTCCGTCTCTATGACGAGCAGGGATTCCCGCTCGACCTCACCGAACTCCTCGCTCGCGAGCGCGGACTCTCCGTCGATCATGCCGGGTTCGAGATTCTCATGCAGCAGCAACGCGCACGAGCGCGCGCAGCCCAGAAAAAGGAAATCATCAGCGTCTCTTCGCTTGAGACCACGACGCCCACGGCCTTCACGGGATTCGATTCAGCAGAAACTGAGGCCTTGGTACTGGAAGTTATCCGCATCAAGGACCGGACGGCCGTTATCCTGGACCGCTCCGTCTGCTATGCCGAAATGGGCGGCCAGCTTGGGGACACCGGATCACTTACAGCCGGCGGCTCCCTATGGCGAGTCACCGACACTCAGAAGAATGGTCCCACATGGCTCCATTTCCTGGAGCTAAGCGAAGGGGAGGAAGCCCCCCTGCTAGGAGCGAACGTCATTCTCTCCATCGAGCATCCGCGGCGTGCCGCCATCCAGCGCCACCACACCGTCACCCATCTCTTGCACTGGGCTCTTCGCGAAACTCTTGGTGAGACGCTTTCCCAAAAAGGTTCCTTCGTAGGAGCCGAGAAGCTCACTTTTGACTTTTCAAGCGGCGCTTTGACTCCCGATCAAATCTCCAGTGTGGAACGTCTGGTCAACGAGCGCATCCTGGAGAATTCCTCCGTCAGTTGGCGTGAGTTGCCCTATGCCGAAGTGAAGGGACAACCGGGCATACTCCAGTTCTTCGGTGACAAGTACGGGGATATCGTCAGGGTCGTTCAGATCGGAGGCTTGGCTGGATCGCTTGATGGCTACTCGATGGAGCTCTGCGGCGGAACCCATGTCCGTGGAACCGGCGAGATCGGCCTCTTCCGGATCATGAGCGAAGCTGCCGTAGCGGCAGGAATCCGTCGTATAGAGGCCGTTGCAGGTCATGAGGCTCGAAGCGCCTCAAAGAGTGATGCCGAGCGCCTCCAGGCCATGGCATCACGTCTTGGATCCCCTCTCGCCGAGTTGGAAAAGAAGCTCGAGACAACCCTTGCCCGCCAAAAAGAACTGGAAAAAGAGTTGGATGCTTTCCGTCAGCGCGAAGCAGCCGGAATTGCCAAGGATCTCATCAACAAAGCCGCCGCAGGGGCTATTCCCTCAATCGTAGAGGAAGTTCCAGGAGCCGACGGCAATGCTTTGCAGGCCGTAGCTGATGCTCTCAAAAGCTCCTTCGAGGGGGTTATCTTCCTGGCAGGAGTCTCGGATGAAGCCGTGTCACTTGTTGCCTCCGTGGGTAAAGCCCATCAGGGAAACCTTCCCGCAGGCAAAATGATCTCAACAGTGGCCCCTCTCGTGGGAGGAAAGGGTGGCGGCAAGCCGGATAGCGCGCGTGGCGGCGGCCGTGATGCCACGGGTCTCCCCGCCGCACTGGCGAAGGCCAAGGAACTGATCGCGGCAGGGAAGATTTAAGGAAGATTTGATTTAGACGCATACTATTCACAGGGATGAAAGGGATGAAGGAGATCTCGCAGAGGCGCTGAGACGCAGGGGATTTCTAAACCGCAGTCGGAATCAGCAAAAACACACTTAAACAACTCTTATAAAGGAGTTTGCGCATCGGTAGTTGGATCTCAGAAAAGTGGCAAAAATAGCTGTTACAGAGAGGAAATCCGAATTCTGTTGGCAAGTTTTGGCAAGTATCCAGCGTCTGGATTTGTGCAAAACAGGATCTTTCTGAACCCTTACGAAACCTCTTGGATTGCCTTTGGGTGGTGGGAGAGTTAGGTGAGGAGGAATAAATGATCCAGAATTCAGCCATATCTGTAGCTGCTTGAAAGGTGATGAAGATCTCCAAGTCCAATGCAGCCTTTTCCAGAGTGTTTCTCTTAACCACAAAGACAATCACGGCTGATTTGCAGCTTAGTAACTGTTCGACTAAGCTATGATTCTCATCCTCGCAGACGGTTACATTCCTCTTGCACCAATTGCACCAGTAGCACAAGTCATACTCCTAATCTTTATCATTGTCTTTGAGGCAATTTTTATCTCAAAGCGAATCGAGGTAGCTCACAAAAAGGAGCTTTGGTGGAAGTCCTCTTTAGCAAATTTAGCAACAGCAGCGATAGGCATCATACTTGCCATACCAGCGGCCATGATTGAGGCTTGGTTGTTATTTGGGTGGGGGTCACAAAAGCAAATCCATCCTACCTTGTGGTGGGTGGCCTGTATTCTATATGGAGTTGTGCTTCCTTGGACTGTCTGGTTGCTTTGCTACCATATCTCTTGGAGGACAGAAGCATCTATTCTAGCTCGCTGGCTCTCTATCAGCGGCAACGAAGAAAACCTGAGGATATCAGTCAGAAATGCCCATAGGTGGTCATACGGGTTTTTCGCACTCATTGTACTCCTTGGATGTATTAATTATGGCAGCGAACTATTTCTTTAAAATTAAAGGTCGGTCGAACCAATCACTGGAGCGAAAAACCTTTGGTGATCGCCTTGCCTTTTCCCTCCGTCACTAAAACGATCGTTTTTTAAGCAACTCCATGTGGAGTTGTTTTTGTGAACTATCACCGATTCTAAAATCGTCTCAGAATCTAAGGCTCAAAAACCGACGACCCCTCCGAGCTCAAGGCTTGGAAGTTTCGATGCACCGCAAGGCCTGCAAGCGAAGCTGTATATCTTATACTGCGAGCGCAGCAGAACGCCGCGGGGCGCGTAAATCCCAAGCCTTAATTCTGGCCGTAGGAGGATTCGACGAGCTGCGCCACATCCCTGTAACCGTAATCGACCTCGTAAATCTGCTTGAAGCATTCGACGGCCTTCTCAGCTTCGTTCATGGACCGATAGACGCTCCCTAGATTATAGAGGAGGTCCTTCTTGATGGGATCCATCCCGACCAATTCGGAGACGGCATCGGAGAGAGTCTTCGCCGCAAGGTCGTTCATATTGCGAGCCACATAACACTGCCCCAGCTTGCCCATCGCCTTGAGGCGGATGCTTGGGTTCATGCGAGCCCTTTGGAAATGACCGATAGCATCCTGCGGTTCCCCCGCATCCATCAGCGCAACTCCCAAGTCGAAGTGGGCGATTAGATCCGTGGGATTTCGGTCGACACGTTCCCTTGCCTCCGCGAGGACAAAAGTCGCACGTTGCTTTTGGAGTTCCTCCATTTCCTCGCGGTAACGGGGAGCCTCGGGATCATCAGGCGATGAAGCTAGGTACTCCTGGCGTGCCGTGAAGGCATCGTCGATCTGGCGCAACTGGAGATCACTAATCTTCCGGCTGATCGTGGTGTCGGCGCCTCCAGAGAGTCCAAGCACGTACCGATACCACTCAAGGGAATTCTCCAAATCTCCTTTCTGCTCGTAGAGTTCCGCGACCTTGCGTGATTTATCAACACTCTGCGGTTCCGCCTGCACGGCGGCTGAGAGTTCAACGATCTGGTTATCGATCATTTCGTCGCTTTTGACGACTCGCGACTGCTGCTCCAGAGAGACAGCCTCCTCCTTGTTCTTGATGAGATCACGATAGCTGTCGGCGACCTCCCACCCACCCTGCTGAACCGACTGGGAGGCCGAGGCATCCTTGCTGCCCTTCATGGCAACCATGTCATTGGGATTGATCGCCAGGAGTTTGTTATAAAGCTCCACAGCGCGTGCCGGATCCCTGGGCCTTCCGTTCTCATCCCTCTCCATGCAGAAGGAGGCGTAGCGGTTGAGCTGAACTTTATCCTTGGGATTACCCTCGAGGGTTGTCTCGAATGCAAAGAAGGCCAGTTCCTTCATCGGGGGATCCCATTTCAGGGCAGCTTCTTGGAGAAAGGTATTTGCCTGAGCATTGAAGGGATCATCGGCCAGGATTTCTTCCAACAGAGGAAGGAGAGCTACAAGGTCATCTTTTCTCTTCAGCCCTCCCGCCTTCATCAGAGCCATCGAGGATCCTCCGCCAAGACCTGATAAGAACCCTTTCTTGATCGTCTTTGACTTTTCGATCGCAGCCTTGCGGGCCAGTTTCCTGCCATCCAAAAAATCGGGCATGCTTGAGAGCAAAACCTGGCAGATCTGGATGACATAGGGGAAGTTCTTCTGCCCCATGGCGCTGACGGCCTTGAGCCATGACTGCTTCTGCTGGGGAGAGAGATCTTTCTGAGTTTTCAAAGGAAAAAAGAATTAGCACTACGATCCTGCTTTCGCAAGCGACTCAACCAAGGATTATCGGAGGATTAGCCAAAAAAAGTGGGGGTCACTGCGAGGGAGGCCGAGATCGTCGAACCAGCCGCGATGTGCTGGATCCCCTTCTTCTGCTCGAAGGGAATGGGAGGGTTGTGATCCGGCAATCCCCAGCAGGGCTCAATACAAACGAAGGGATCCCCGTTGCTCCAGAGTGTCAGGTAAGGGGCCTCGGAGTAATCGCACGCGATGCGATGGCCCAGAGCAGGAGCTTCCAGAACAAAGCGACGGTCGCTGACTTCTTCCAGATCCAGAAGGAAGGAGCCGGGAAGATCCTTTTTCGGAAAAGGCATCTCACCTCCGGCAAAGGGAATCTCTTCTACCTTCCCGTCGAGGAAATCGCCCGGTGCCATCTCCCTGCGATAATTGCCGGCCGGCAGAAGAACCCTGGCACTTTCCAGGGAACCGACATCAAATCCGGGATGCCATCCGAAGCTCAGAACCACAGGATGGTTTTCACGATTTTCAAATTCGAACCTCATCTGCATGCTTCCCTTCGAGACGCTGTAGATTAGGCGCATCGCCACCTTGTAGGGATAGGCATCCAATGGAATCTCTGCGGGATCGACATAATAGGTCATGGTCCCAGCCACGAGATCGACCTCAGGCTCAGGGAAGGCGTGACTGCGGACAAACCCGTGGTTCCCCCCTTTAATCGGGTGCCCCTCGTACACCGATTCCTGCTTCCAGAGGCGATGAACAAAATATCCCATGACCGTGGCATGGTTGCCCCAGCCCGAGGCTGGCTTCTCCACCTGACCGTCGCGCCAGAGGAAACCCTTCCACTCCCCCTTGCCATTGCGGAGGGCTAGACTCACCGGTTCCGCGCCGGTCCGGCAGATCACAAGACGCAGCCCAGTTGTCTCATCAGTGATCTGATCAAGAGGTCCGGCAACGGATTCCAGGACTTGGTGGGTAAACATGGGAAAAGGATGAATTATGAATTATGAATTATGAAGCCCTAAAGAAATCCAGTGAACTATAAGAAACTCTAAGAAACCGCCGAATAAATCCCATGGAACCCGTTCAACTCCGCGACGAAGACCTCACGGAAAGCTTCGCCCGATCCTCGGGTCCCGGAGGCCAACATGTGAACAAGGTTTCCACGGCCGTGACGCTTACCCATATCCCGAGCGGCCTCTCTGTCACCGTCACCGACTCCCGCAGGCAGAGTATGAACCGGAGGATAGCCAGAGAGCGCCTCTCGGCAAAGATCACGGAACAAAGAGCTCTCAGGCGACAAAAGGCCAAGGCGGCGGCAGCCAAGACGCGCCGGAGGCTTGCCCCCAGATCCCGCTCCGAGAAGAGAAAGCTGGTCGAGGGAAAGCGTCACCGCTCCGAAGTCAAGAAGGGGCGTTCCCGAGTCAGCGAATGAGTTCCTGAGTCACATCAGGAAAATTTGACGCGCCGAAATATGGAGATCCCATATTTTTCACCCCCCTTTTTCATTTCATCATTCATCATTCATCATTCATCATTTCCTTATGGATCTTCTAAATTGCGATCTGCCCGGCATCACGAAACTCCGCAGCGGCAAAGTCCGCGAGGTCTTCGACCTTGGAGAGAACCTCTTGCTGGTGGCCACAGACCGCATTTCCGCTTTCGACTCCATTCTGCCGAACGCCATTCCGGGCAAGGGGGAGGTGCTGAACAAACTCTCGACCTTCTGGTTCCATCGCCTCGATTTCATTCCCAACCATATGATTGATACCGAGGTCTCGGCCTTTCCCTCGGAGTTGAAGCCGTATGCCGACATCCTGCGCGGGCGCTCGATGATCGCGAAGAAGGCGAAGCCACTTCCCGTCGAGTGCGTTGTGCGCGGCTATGTCGCCGGCTCCGGATGGAAGGAATACCAGAAGGAAGGCACGGTGGGTGGCTATGCGATGCCAGCGGGCCTACAACAGTCCGAGCGCCTCCCCGAAGATCTCTTCACTCCGAGCACCAAGGCCGAAGAGGGACATGACGAGCCAATCACATGGTCGGAGTGCCGCGCCCTGCTGGGTGACGAAATTGCCCTGAGGGTGAAGCAGATGAGCCTCGATCTCTACCGGCACGGGCGTGCTTACGCCGCCTCCCGCGGGATCATCATCGCCGACACGAAGTTCGAGTTCGGTATCCATGACGGTGAGATCATCCTGATCGACGAGTGTATGACGCCTGACTCCTCACGCTTCTGGCCAGCCGACCAATACAAATCAGGTGGCAGTCCTCCGAGCTTTGATAAGCAGTTCGTTCGGGACTGGCTCGAGAACTGCGGCTGGGACAAGCAATCGCCCGCTCCCGAACTTCCTCCAGAGATCGTCGCTAAGACCGCGGAGAAATACCATGAGGCCCTCACCCGGCTGACGGCACCGAATCCCGCCTCCGTTTCCTGATCACGGAGATGCAGGAGTGCATCGACAGCTTCCTGCTTTATCTGGCGACAGAGAGAGGTCTCTCGACCAACTATCAACTCTCAACCCGCGCCTCGCTGGAACGCTTTGTCGCTTGGGCTGCTGGTCGGGGGATTGAATCCGTAGCGGCCGTCACCCTTCCTCTCCTCTCCGAGTTCCTGATTGCGGAGAAGAAACGGGGTCTCTCCGCCACCTCTATCAAGCTCGAGGCGGTCGCACTGCGGATCTTCTTCCGATTTCTGACCGCCCGTAGCCGCATCGCAAGCGATCCTGCCGAGAAGCTACCCCTACCACGCCTACCCCAGACCCTCCCTCAACCACTCTCTCAAATAGACATGGCTAAACTGGTCGCAGCCCCAGCGGGAGAGACTCCTCTGGAAATCCGCGACCGGGCCCTGCTGGAGCTTCTCTATGCCTGCGGCCTCCGTATTGCCGAGGCCTGTAGCGTCCGCTTGGAAAATCTCGATGAGGAGGGCGGCGTCATTCGGGTTACCGGTAAAGGGAATAAGACGCGCTTGATCCCGGTGGGACGGGCCGCTCTGGATGCATTGAAATTTTACCTGAGTAATGCACGTCCCAAGCTTGTCTCGTCGAAATCAGGCGGGGAGATCTTTCTCTCCGTGCGGGGGCACGAACTCACACCAGCACGCATCTGGCAACTGGTCCGCCATTACGCAAAGATCGCCGGGATAGAGGAGGCCATCCACCCACACCAGCTCCGCCACTCTTTCGCCACCCATCTACTCGCCGGTGGAGCAGATCTTCGAATCATTCAGGAGATGCTCGGCCATGCCTCAATTGCCACGACGCAGATCTACACCCAGGTCGACCGGACCCAGCTCAAGTCGGTCCATCGGAACTTTCACCCTAGGGGCTGAATGATTCACAGCGATAAAGGAGATGAAAGGGATTGGGGCGAAGAGCACATGCACGTTTTCTCCCGCGAGCTTTTTGCGTGACAGGAGGGGGATAGAGAAGGCTTGCTAGTGGGATGAGTAACGGACCCCTTGCAGGTAAAATCGGCGTCGTTTTCGGCGTCGCCAACAAACGCAGCATCGCATGGCATATAGCGAAGGCTTGGAAGCAGGCAGGAGCCACCCTCCTCTTCAACTATCAGGGGGAACGCCTGAAGGAAAACGTCGAGGAACTTGTCTCTGAGTTTGGCGCTGATACTTTCCTCCAGCCTTGTGATGTCTCAAGCGATGGGGAGATCTCTACCTTCTTTGGCAAAGTCCGCGAGGTCACCCCGAAGCTTGATCTGCTACTCCACTCTGTTGCCTTCGCTCCGAAAGAAGCCCTGGAGGGAGATTTCCTCTCCACCAGCCGCGATGCCTACATGAGGGCCCACGACATCAGCGCCTACTCGCTCGTTGCCCTCTCCCGTGAAGCCGCCCCTCTCATGACCGACGGTGGAAGTATCACCGCGATGAGCTACTACGGATCCGTTAAAGTCGTTCCTCACTACAACGTGATGGGCGTTGCCAAGGCTTCGCTGGAAGCCAGTACCCGCTACCTTGCCTACGATCTCGGCACCAAGAAGATCCGCGTGAATTGCATCAGCGCCGGCCCGATGAATACACTCGCCGCCCGCGGCGTCTCCGGCCTCGGCACCATGATCAAACACTACGAGGAGCATGCTCCTTTACGCCGCACCTGCACCGGTGAGGAACTTGGCCAGACCGGCGTCTTCCTAGCCAGCGATGGTGGTAGTGGCATCACCGGCCAGGTGATCTATGTCGACGGCGGCTACGAGATCATGGGGATGTAAGTTTGAAAAACCTGAAGGCTGAAAATAATCAAAAGGGATTGAAAAAACTTATTCCCTCGAAATCTCTTCAGGTTGCACGTTTCAAATCTCATCCTTCACTCGAGAGGGATCTCTGCAATCTCATCTCGAATAAGGCTGGGATCATCACTGATCCTGAGCGGCTAGCTGAACTCGGCAGTGATAAATGGTTTGCCTCGGCTCTACCCGAGATCGCGGTTGCTCCTGGAAATGCCAAGGAGGTGGCTGCTGTGCTCGGCTATGCGAATAAACGTGATATCCCTGTCACCACACGCGGCGCCGGCCATGGCTATGTTGGCGGTTGCGTCCCGGTCCGCGGTGGCATCCTGATGAGCATGCACCGGATGAACCGCATCCGGGAGATCAGCGGCGAGGACTTCGTCGCCGTGGTGGAACCGGCAGTCATCACCGGCATTCTTCAAGAAGAGGTGAGAAAGAAAGGACTCTTCTACCCGCCCGATCCCCAGAGCTACAAAGATTGCTCCCTTGGCGGTAATATCGCCACCAATGCGGGCGGACCTCGCTGTCTGAAGTACGGCGTCACTCGCCCCTACGTGCTGGGACTTCAGGTTGCCCTTGCCGACGGCTCACTCGTCCGGATCGGGGGACGGACCCACAAGAACAAAACCGGCTTTGACCTCGTTGGGATGTTCGTCGGCTCGGAGGGAATGCTCGGCGTCATCACCGAGGCGACCCTGCGACTTCTGCCCTTGCCTCCCGCTCGCGTGACACTCTCGGCTGGATTCAGCTCCATGCAGGATGCCGCCGCCGCCGTGCAGGCGATCTTCAAGGCTGGCTACCTTCCTTGCGCGATGGAGGTGGCTGACAGCTTCACGCTCCAGTCGGCCCGCGATGCTCATAAAGAGGTGAAGGGCAGTTTCATCCCTCCTGGTCAGGCTCACCTGCTGGTCGAACTCGACGGCCAGAAGGCTAGTGTCCTCAGCGAAGGGAAAACCCTCAAAATGCTTCTGACCAAGAACAAGGCCCTCGAGGTGGAACTCGCCACTTCACTCGAGCGCTGCGAACGGATCTGGGCTTTGCGCCGTGCATTCTCCGCCTCTCTCAAGGCCACCGGACTCACTAAGCTCAACGAAGATATTGCTGTCCCGCGAGGGCGTCTTGTTGACCTCATCGCCTTTGCCGAGAAATTGCAGAAGAAAACAGGTTTTCCGATCGCCTGCTTCGGCCATGCCGGTGACGGCAACATCCATGTGAATGTCATGGTCTCTAAAGACCAGCAGGAGAAGCATCCTAAGGAGATCGAGGGTATCCTGGACTCACTCTTCACTCAGGTCATTAAATGGGGGGGTGCAATCACTGGAGAGCATGGCATCGGCCTAGCCAAGAAACGCTGGTGGAATGAGGCCACCTCCCCTGAGCTCCGGGATCTCCATGCCCGCGTCAAGAAAGCGCTCGATCCCAAGAGTATCCTGAATCCCGGGAAGTTTGTCTGACCACATCTTGTCTCATCAAAAGAAATTCAAACGGACCCACTATCCGAATTTCGAATGATTCGCCTATCACATCATCCCGTGTGAGCATTACGATTAAGTCATGAAATTTTCTGCTAAAACATCCCCTGAAGCCTCTGGCCTTCCCTACGCTTTCCTCAAGAAACTGCTGAACACTGCCTCCCCCTCAGGCTTTGAGACTAAGGGGCAGAAGGTATGGGTTGATTATGTGAAGCAGTTTGCTGATTCGGTGGAGATCGATTCCTACGGCAACGCTTACGCAACGCTGAATCCAAGTTCTGGGAAGGCGGATCTGACAATCCTGATCAGCGGCCATGTTGATGAACTGGGACTGATGATCTCGCACATCTCGGAGGAGGGATTCCTCTACTTCAAGGGCATCGGGGGGGTGGACAAAGGACTGATCCGCGGCCAACGCGTCACCGTGCATGGCTCAAAAGGTTCTGTTCCGGGAGTCACCGGGTTGCTTGCCATCCATCTTCAGGAACCCGACGACCGCAATAAGGTTCCTGAAATGCATGCCATGCACATCGACATCGGTGCGTCCTCACGGAAAGAGGCCGAGAAATTGGTCTCCATTGGCGATGCAGTAACTTACTCGGCAGAGTTTCAGGAGTTGGCTGGAGGACGCTTCGCGGCACGTGGTTGCGATAACAGGATTGGAGCCTGGGCGGCGGCCGAAGGACTGCGTCTTGCCTCACTGAAAAAGAAAAATCTCCAGGCAAAGTTGGTCGCTGTTTCCACAATCCAGGAGGAGAATGGTCTCTATGGAGCCTCCATGGCCGGCTACACTGTTCATCCCGAAGTGGCTCTCGTGGTTGATGTGACCCATGCAACCGACATTCCGAACTGCTCCAAGACAAAGCATGGGGAAGTTATCATGGGAAAGGGTCCGGTGATCAGCCTCGGCAGTGTGAATCATCCCGTCGTGAATGCGCGTCTTCGCAAGGTAGGGGAGCATTCAAAAATCCCACTCCAAGTAGAGGTGAACCCGCGGTGGAGTGGCACCGATGCCGATGCGATCTTCAAGCAGAAGGGAGGCATCCCGACCGTCTCCATTGGAGTGCCGAACCGATACATGCATTCTCCGGTGGAGATGATCCAGTATTCGGACCTTCAGCAGACCGCCGAGCTTTTAGCCGCCTTTGCCCTTGATTGCAGCAAGGGGGAGCGCTTTGGGGTCACGCTATAAAACACCTTTGAAAGGTAGATGTTGAGCGGAGGAGAAGCCTTGGATCTCAGGCTCGTAATTTTCCCGCTGTCATCATTCATCATCCATACTCCATCCTTTTCCAGTGATCTCCCTCACTCACTTAAACAAAGGCTGGCGCGTTGCGCTTGCAGGAATCGGCATCAACCTCGCCCTAGGAGTGCTCTACACGTGGAGCATGTTCAAGGGGGCCATTGAAAAGGATTTCGGTTGGAAGGGCTCCCAACTCAACGACCCCTACGCCCTCTGCTGTCTGGTCTTTGCCTTTTCGATGATCCTAGCGGGCCGATGCCAGGATAAGCTCGGCCCCAGAGTCACGGCTACCATCGGTGGTCTGCTAGTCGCTGCGGGTTTCGCGCTGATCGCCACAACCAACAGGTACGGCATCTGGGTGATTGGCTTCGGGGTGCTTGCGGGTATTGGCATCGGCTTCGGTTATTCCTCAGCCACACCCCCTGCGTTGAAATGGTTCCCTCCCAACAAAACCGGACTGATTGCGGGCATTGTCGTTGCTGGGTTCGGTCTCGCCCCGCTCTATCTTGCTCCGGCTTCCGACTTCCTGCTGCGACACTTCGGTCTTCTCCGAGCGATGCTTTTTTTTGGTGTCCTCTTTGCCATCATCGTCTGCGGTTTGTCCCAACTGCTGGTGAATCCTCCTGCTGGTTACTCTCATGCAGCGAGCCCCAGCACGGGAGAATCGGCGGCCTTCCCCACGCTTGATCTCTCAACCGGAAAAATCATCAGAACCCCTTTGTTCTGGCTTCTCTGGGCACTCTACTTCATCGGAGCCGGAGCTGGACTCATGGTTATCAGTAGCATCAGCGGCATGGCCAAGAAGTCCATGGGAGAGTCAGCCTTTATAGCGGTGGTCGTCATGGCGATTGGCAATGCGGGCGGGCGCCTCGTGGCAGGAATACTC
>Ga0187844_10000129_pt1 | contig 55319 bp, 71 predicted proteins | sample SpaLakP09_SKY_50_FD_134517 | JGI IMG/M metagenome (GOLD analysis project Ga0187844, IMG submission 134517) | Oligotrophic lake water microbial communities from Sparkling Lake, Wisconsin, USA - SP09_SKY_50 | ecosystem: Environmental > Aquatic > Freshwater > Lake | place: USA: Sparkling Lake...
ATATAATGTAATTTAATATAATTTAATGTAATTTAATATAATTTAATGTAATTTAATATAATTTAATTTAGTATTTTATCTATACCTATAAGTATACATATCACGTCCAAATTTAGAGGTTGCTAATAAAGGTATCGTATTTGAATTTGCATTTAAATTGATATTTGAATTGATATTTGAATTTTTAGATTTAGATTTAATAAAGAAATATAATATTATAGCTATTACAATCAAGGCTATAGCTATAGATATATAAGTGTACAACGGTTTCCAATTTTCAAATATAGATTTTGATTTTTCAGGAATATTCGTAGTACGCTTCGGTTGAAAGGGTTCGGTTTTCGCAGTTACAGACGGGGTAGTACTTTGTGGAGCGATCAACGATGTAAACGGAGACGCAATATTTGGCAAGGTGGTTGTGGTGGTGGTTGTTGTAGTTTTTGGTGGGGTTGTACTCGATGAGCCGCTGGTTGTATTTGACGAGCCGCTGGTTGTATTTGACGAACTTGTTGTTGTAGTAATCGGTGTTACATTTGATGACGTATTTGAAGCACCGCTAGTTGTATTCGATGGAGTATTCGATGGAGTATTCGACGGAGTATTCGACGGAGTATTCGACGGAGTATTCGACGGAGTCCCGGTTAGCGTTTCACGAACCGTATTTACCTCTGTCATCTGGGATGAACATTCGGCGGATATCTGGTTACCAGTGATGCTTCCATAATTTGCAACTAATATCTGATTGCAATTTATAGTAGTTCCGGTTCCACATACTGGCAGTTGGTCTGTTGCGGTTGTTAAATAATTATGCGCGGCTTCTGCTGTAGTAAATGCTGCAGTATGTTCGTTAATATCTAATCTAACTAAGTCTGCAACAAAGGTTTTATTTTCTATTTCAGAAATAAATTTTCCACCCTGAGCAAAATCTCTTAAAGTTCCACCCGTATTAAATGGACATGCCCAACTGTGATAGTTTCCTGGTTTTAGATATTGCTTTTTAAAATATTCTATTAATATATCTCTATTTATATTTTCTTTCCAAAAATTATTTTTATAATATGAACTTGTTATAGAAGTTACTAAAGTAGAATTCAATACAGTTGTTAGAGGATCCATAAGTACTCCGCAAAAAGGATCTGAGTAAATATCTGGATACATTAGTCTTGCACCATATTGATCATTATAATTTTTAGCTTTCACTATAAATGCATTACAATATTTAATTAATGTATTATGAATATCACTGCCCGGAACTGGATACCCGTTTATATTTACATCTCCATTCAGTAATGATAGTCTATAATATTGTTTAAAATTTGCCCTATGTATAGGATTGTAAAGTAAATAAAATAAATTATCTGTATCACTGAACCACAGTATGTATTTAAGATCTTCACTAAATATTTTTTTAGAATCCCAGCTTAATAAATTTCCGGTATAATATACCTCTCCTATATTTTTAGCCGTATCGCCAGTTTTGCTAGTCGGATTTGAAAAATTACCGTACGTTTTATTATTAATAATAACAGTTCCATTTGAACTAAAATTAATATCTGGAAATTTTTTATTTTCTGAATTTAATGCCGCAGAAATTTCATCTGTTTGAGACTTATTATATTTTTGAAGCACTAAAAAAGTAATCTTTTCATTAAAAGATACAGTTTTTATAGGATCTCCAGCTTTGAATCCTATCAGTGTGTCTTTATTTGTAGGAATTTCAACCCATTTATTTCCCCATACGTTATTTGAATTTGAAGAGTTTAATGTTGGAGATGAGTCGGAATTTTTAATCATGACTTTTAGAGCAATATCCGTATTTAAAAGTTGATCTATTGAATTTTGTAAACTAGACATTTATATTTATAATATTAAAACAAAATAATTTAATAAATTACAATCACATTTACAATCACATTTACAATCACATTTACAATTTTTAAATTTAATTTAATTTAAATTTAATTTAAATTTAATTTAAAAATCTTTTAATATATTAAATACTATGTCTGCACCACCTAAACCACCTGGCTGCGATAAAAATATAGACGGGGATCAGCTGGCCGCATTAAAAGCACTTACTTCAGATGATATGAAAGCTTTAATAAATTCTCACGCGGGTGATAAATGTAAAAATATATTAAATGATTCTTTAAAAACTGCTATCGACAGGGGATACTCGACGAGTGCCTGGTTAGAAGATCACGCACGCGCTTCTGGAAGTGCCGGATGGTCTGGCGGAAGTGCATCCGCGGATGTAGGAATGAGCTTAGGTGGTAGTATGACAGTAAACAACACGATCGACGAAGATCACCAGTCTTCTGGTATGACCGAGGGATGTCGCCAAACATTATTTAATATGAATGAGTCTAATTCACTATATAGTCAATTATCTTGCAATATGAAATCTGCTTCTAATACTGTACAATCAGATATCAAAATTGGCGCTACGATTAGTATAAGAGTTGGTCCAACAGATTTGATGGTTGCTATGCAGGATCGAAAAATGGCGGGAATAAACGATAATATAAGTAAGCTCGTTATGCGCGACAATCTAACTGAAACGCAACTAAAAGCACTGGATTATCTTAGACAGCAATACGCAGATGCAGAAAAATCTTTTAGATTCGACATCAAAAATTCTACTTTTAAAATTACAAGTAATAATATTCAAAAACTTGCTACTACTAATAATCAAGAAATAGATGATGCTACTAAAATTAAAGAAGCAATTACAAAAAAAGCAGTTTCAGAGGCGGTATCATCTATAACGCAAAAATATGAGATGGGGGCTGGGGCTGTCGCTGATTTGGAATCTTATGCTGGAACAAAAATTAACGATACTTCTTTAAGTACTGCACAGGATATTATAGCAGCTGCAAATGATACTAAAATAAGCGTAGATATGAACGGTAATCTTACCCTTACTGTTAACGGTTCTTTGGATGGAATAAATGTAGACATCACTCAGGGTAATTTAACTGAACTTAGAAGTGAACTTATAATGAAAGCCGCTACAGATTTAGGTAGGGACATCGCGGCAGAAATAATCCACGAACAAATGACTACATCTACTGCCGAAACTGAAGCGAAGGGTCTTGCTAGTTACCAGAAAGCAATAGCAGACGGTTTGGCTGAACAGTCCAAATCCCTGGATAGCGGCGGTATGTTCGGGGGAATGTTCGGGGGAATGTTTGGAAAGATAGGTATGGTAATAATAGGGGTGATTATTGTTCTAGTTATATTTATGATGTTTGGATTTAAGATAGCTCTTGTTGTCGGTCTTATTTTAGGAATGTATTTAGCAGTTTCTTATTTCGTAGGATGGCCACCGTTCACTAAAGAAAATAGTGAACAGGATGAAGATATTTTCGAAGGAGTTATGCGTGATATAATTAATCCAAGGAGAGTACATCTTTTTAACTCTTTAAAGAAAATAATTATTTCCGAAGAAATTCCTAGAATAGAATCGAATCCAAATTCTTCACAAAAATATTCAGATCAATTGAAAGAAGGTTTAGCGTTTATCGAAAATTTAGTGACAACTAATACTGGAACACTGGATACAAAATTAAATTTAAACAGAATTCCTCTATGGGTTATAATTTCAGCTATACGCTTAGAATATGAAACCTTTGATGAACTTTATTCGATGACAAAACATATCATGGAAGTTGCTGACCCATCTAGATCTGACGATTTATCAGTTATTATTAGAATAAAATCTGTAACGCCTAAGTTAGCTGTTAAAAGAGAAGAACTTTACGAAGTTTTTAATAGGGCAAACTCAATGATTAGTGCAGATGATTGGGCTAACAAGATGTATAACGATGCTTTTAATCGAATTACGGATGATTCTGTAGAAATTCCAGCTTCGTGGAAGAAATTTGGGGAAGATTATAGAGACTTTATTAAAACGCGCACTTCTGCTCAAAAAAAGGATATGGACCAAATGAAGGCCATGGATAATATGAAAGCGGCATACATCGATAATACAGCGGCATACTCCGATAATACAGCGGCATACATCGATAATACAGCGGCATACATCGATAATACAGCGGCATACATCGATAATACAGCGGCATATCCTCAGGATGTCCAGATAGCATATTCAATACCACCACCATCTATCGCACAAACACAAAGCACATATACAAGTTCTAGCACTCAGGCGCGTAGATGTTACGACCGAGATGCTATAATATCTGCAATTGAAGATGTTCTAGAACCTCCAAGAAATGATACCGTCGCGAAGATGGTACAACGCGAATATTCAAGAAAAAATGGTAAAACTATAAAACCAGTATATAATAAAAATCCTGTTTTTAAGAGATCTTAATTTAATTTAATTTAATTTAATTTATGTATTTGTAATTTATTTGTAATTTATATAAAGATTATAGACATATTATAATATATAATATACAATGAAGGTAGTAACGCGCAGCGGTCAAACCGAAGAAGTTAAATTTGATTTGATTACGGATAAAATCAAAAAACTATCTGGATATAATGCGATATGGGGAAAAAAACTAGAGATCGATCCAGTATTCATTTCACAAAATATTTGTACTTTAATTTATGATGGTATTACAACAACCGAGTTAGATGAATTCTCCGCAAATTTTGCTGCGACGATGTTTAAAAATGACCCCGATTATTTAATTCTCGCTAGCAGAATTTCTATTAATAATCATCATAAAAATACAACCAGTTCATTTGTAGAATGTGTCATAAAATTATACGAAGCAAATCTAGTAACATATGAGTTTTATAATATAGTTATAAAGAATGCTGAAGAACTTGATAAAATGATTATTTCTGATAGAGATTATAATTTGACCTTTTTTGGATTTAAGACGCTACTAAGCTCATATCTTTTGAAATCCAACGAAAAAATAATTGAAAGACCGCAATATTTATTCATGCGGGTTGCTATTCAAATTCATGGAGATAATCTCATATTAGTTAAGAAAGTTTACGATTCTATATCAAATAAATATTACACCCATGCCACTCCCACTCTATTTAACTCAGGATCTCTTTATCCACAACTAAGTTCCTGCTTTCTTCTTGGTACAGAAGATTCTGTTTCAGGTATTTATAAAACAGCATCCGATATGGCCGAAATCTCAAAATTTGCTGGTGGTATTGGGGGGCATTTCAGTAACATTAGAGCAAAAGGTTCATATATTTCAAAAACCAACGGAAAGAGTAATGGGTTGATGCCTATGCTCAAAGTATTTAACGATGTAGCACGGCATATAAATCAAGGTGGAAAAAGAAACGGTTCTATCGCAATTTATATCGAACCTTGGCATCCAGATATTTTGGATTTTTTGGATGCAAAAAAAAATAATGGCGCAGAAGAGATGAGAGCAAGAGATCTATTTTATGGCCTCTGGATTCCAGATCTTTTTATGAAACGCGTAGAAAAGGACGAATTGTGGTCCTTAATATGCCCAAACGACTGTAAAGGCCTATGTGATACATACGGAGAAGAATTTGAAAATTTGTATTTGGAATACGAGGTAAACGGACTTTATAGAAAACAGATCAGGGCAGTAGAATTGTGGGAAAGAATTATTAATTCTCAAATAGAGACTGGGTCTCCGTATATGCTTTATAAAGATTCGATCAATAAAAAATCTAATCAGAAGCACTATGGAATAATCAAGAGTAGCAATTTGTGTACAGAAATAGTTCAGTATTCCGATTCTAAAGAAACGGCTGTATGTAATCTTGCAAGCTTGTGCCTACCTAGTTATGTTGAAAATGGGGTTTTTAATTTCGAGCTACTTGGAGAAAAAATAAAAGAAGTTGTAGTTAATATCAACCGTATTATCGATATAAATTCTTATCCCACACCAGAATCTAGATCTTCAAATATGAAACATCGTCCCATGGGTATAGGTGTACAAGGTCTTGCAGATGTTTTTATGATTCTTAAACTTCCATATGATTCGGATGAAGCAAGAAAACTAAATCGGGATATATTTGAATGTATGTATTACAATGCTTTAACCATATCATGTGAACTATCAAAAATTCACGGCCCATACGAAACGTTTGAAGGATCACCGACGAGTATGGGAATTCTACAGTTTGACATGTGGGGCGTTAAGCCTCAAAAATATTCATTAGATCTGTGGGAAACTTTAAAAAATGATATTAAAGCGTGCGGTCTGAGAAATAGTCTGTTGATTGCTCCAATGCCAACCGCTACGACCGCTCAAATTATGGGGAATAACGAATCTTTCGAGCCTTATACTTCTAATATTTATACTCGCGCCGTTTTATCAGGAAATTATGTAATACTAAATAATCACCTGGTAAAAGAGTTGCGCGATAGAAATTTATTTACTAAAGATATAATTGAAAAGATCATGCTAGAAAAGGGATCTATTCAAAATCTAAATCTCCCCAAAGATCTTAAGGATATTTATAAAACTGCATGGGAGCTACCACAGAAATGTTTACTTAATATGGCGATTGATAGGGGGCCTTTTATAGATCAAAGTCAAAGTTTGAATTTGTTTGTTAATCCACCTCAGCAAAAGGTAATTCATTCTATCCATATGTACGGTTGGAAAAACGGACTTAAAACAGGTTCTTATTATATCAGAACTAAATCTGCCCTGGAAAATCAAAACTTTTCGACCGAGGTATCTAAAGAAAAGAATAATTCGTCGGCCTTACCTAAATCTAAATCTAAATCAGACTCTAAATCTAAATCAGACTCTAAATTTAAAGACTGCGATATGTGCGGTGCTTAAAAAAAACGTAAGACATATATAAAATTATTATACTTATTAATAAATAAGCGAAAATATGTGTATAATAATTTACATTTACATTTACATTTACATTATTTCCCGATAATTGTTTATTCATGTCTTTCATAATTGTTTCTAAATCTGGCTGAGCAACTCCTAGTTTGAAATTGACTGCATTATGGAAATTGTGACCCCATTTAATTAATTCGTCTCTTGATTCGAGACCTTTAATTAAATCTTCGTTTAGCATTTTTTGAGAGTCTATAGAACATTTATTACATGGAAGAATTTTCATAAATGTTTCGTAAAAAAGCTTGTATGTCTTTTTATCTAAATCGTTTGGTTCTTTTGGATATCCAAAAATAGAATAGTGAAATGTTTTCCAAAAATACGGTCCCCATATTTTTGGATTAATATTCGTTTTTCCAGAGAGTTCCATTTAATATTAATTTAAAAAGAAAAAAAAAGTATAATTATACCGTTTTATGAATTACGAATTACAAGACAGGTGGACATTATATCTTCAATATAAAGATCTCGGAGAAACATACAGTACGAATTTAGAAAAATTAATAGATATAACAGATATTAAAACTTTTTGGCAAACTTTTAATAATCTTCCAAAAATATATGAAATATTTTCAGATGGTATAAACACGAAAAAAATGAAAAGAAATAATGGAACACCTTGTGCATATTCGTTTTTTAAACAGGGTATTTCGCCAAGATGGGAAGATGAAATGAATATTAACGGATTTGAATTTTCGTTTAGAAATAATTTCGATTTTGAACTGTTACAATCCCAATGGATATCAAGTATATTAGAGCTTATTTCAGGGTGTAATAAAACGTGTGACCATATTAATGGTATAAGAATAGTAGACAATACGCGAGATGGTAGTGCCTTATATAGAATGGAATTTTGGATAAATGATATTAAGAATAAAAAAGAAATTGACGAATTATTAAAATCTAAAGCATTTGATTTGGGAATGTATAAATTTATGTACAGAATACATAAAACTATGAAAGAATAATTAAAATATTTCTTTTAATTATTTTTTTTTAAAAATATTTACTATAATTTAAACAATGGAATTTGGAAGAAAAGGCGATAATAAACGCGCAATGAACTTAATGTGGAAAACTGGCATGTCTCTAAAACAAGCCTGGAAAGTGGTTAAGGGGAAAGCGGTTAAGGCGACATCTAAGAGTAGAAAATCTACTAGAAGAAATTGTTATGGAGCTCTCGACGGTATGTGTCCACAGGGATACGAAATAAATCCAGAAACTGGTAGAATGCGTAAAATATGTGAATATGGTCGCAATCCAGCTACTGGAAAATGTATGAAAGCTCCGCGAGTAATTAAATCGGCGCCCCCGGGATACGAATACAATGTAAATACAGGAAAATATCGTAAGATATGTGAATACGGTAGAGATATGAAAACTGGCCGTTGCTTACCTATGCCCAGAGCAGCTGTTATTAAGGAGGGGTACGAAATTAACCCAGCAACCGGAAGACTACGTAAGGTATGCATTCATGGAAGACACCCGCATACTGGTAAATGCTACGGCAGACCTATGGATCAAACTGTGCCCCCACGTATGGGTTATGAATACGCGCCAGACGGAAGACTTCGTAAAATTTGTTTATACGGCCGTGATCCAATTTCTGGAAGATGTATGGGAAAGCCTAGACTTGGCCCTGTTGGAATTCCGGAGGGGTACGAAATTAATCCAGCAACCGGAAGATATCGTAAATTATGCCCACCAGGACACTACAGAACTCCTACAGGTAGATGCGTACCAATGAGAAAATCGATACAATATGAAGATGCCATGGAACATCCCATAAGCAATAACCCATTTGATATGGATTATCTGGATACGGATTTGTTACCAGATGGTTTAGATCCATTTTCCGATGTTGTGGGTGAAAGTTCAAGTGAATGTCCACCTAGTAATCCGTTCTGTCCGCAAGAACCTGGAGATGATGACTTTGATCCCTTCAGTGTGTTTTCATTTGGTAAAAAACGAAGATATACATCTACATCTAGATCCAGACCTAGAAGACATAGCTGTTTTGGATCTTGCTCTTCGTGTAATTTAAATTAAATGTAATGTAATGTAATGTAATGTAATGTAATGTAATGTAATGTAATGTAATGTAATGTAATGTAAATGTGAATGTAAATGTAAACATTTAATATTTAATATTTAATTTTTTATTTTGATTTAAAATTAAATATTATATTACATTATACTATAAATGGAGCGGATACTATCAGAAGAATCTAACAGATACGTTTTACTACCTATTATCTGGACAGATGTGTGGGCTCATTATAAAAATCACGTAAAGGCATTTTGGACATCAGAAGAAATAGATTTTTCAGCGGACATCTCAGATTGGGAGAAACTTAATACAGCTGAAAAAAACTTAATTTCAAACGTTCTTTCTTTTTTTGCAGGATCAGATGGTATTATTTTTGAAAATTTATCTATTAATTTTATAAATGAAATTAAAGTACCGGAGATTAGAGCTTTTTATGGTTTCCAAGCTGCGATGGAAACCATTCATTCTGAGACTTATGCGTTGATGATAGATACATATATACCAGATCAAAAAGAAAAACTAAGAATTCTAAATGGAATTAAAGAACTCCCCGGTGTTAGGAAAAAGGCGGAATGGACTCAAAAATGGTTAAATAACGACATTCCATTTCAAGAAAGATTAGTTGCTTTTACAATTGTCGAGGGAATATTTTTTTCTGGTTCTTTTTGTGTAATTTTTTGGCTAAAATATGTTAAAGGTTTGATGACCAAGGCACTTGGTAAAAGCAATGAACTTATAGCGCGGGACGAATCGCTTCACACGGATTTTGGAGTACTATTATATTCGTATATTCAAAATAAGTTGCCCGATGATGTTATGTACGATATGATGAGATCGGCGGTTGAAATTGAAAAAGAATTTATATGCGATTCTTTTTCATGCGATTTAATCGGGATTAACGCAAATTCAATGGAACAATATATAGAATTTCAAGCAGATAGGCTATTGCAAAAATTTGGTTATAATAAAGTTTATAACGTTAGATGTCCATTTAGTTTTATGGACACAATCTCCTTAGATGGAAAAAGCAATTTTTTCGAGCAGCGCGTAACAGATTATAATCGCCCAGAACAGATAGAGGACAAGAAACTGGAATATATGGAAGATTTTTAAAATTGCGCTTTATTTTATTGTTTAAAGGTAATTTACTTTTATTACTAAAAACAACATGTCACTTTCGGAATTTGAAACAATCGAAGATTATAGAAATCATTTTTTCACTGAAAAAGAAGAATGGAATAATTTCTATAATCCTAAAAGATGTTCTATTGACGCATTAACAAAGATAGAAATTAAACAAAGGGGGAAAGGCCCAGAAAAAAAACTTTTTACAGAACGAGCTATAAATCCGGGGCCTTATTACGATCCAAAATCTTTACATGTGCATATATGGAAAAGTTCAATCCTAATCGCGGATTTTATTTGTGAGCAAAATCCTTCTGTACCCTTTATTGAATATACTAATGTTAAAAATGGAACATTTTGCTGCATTTGCCATTCTAAAAATAGAAATTATTCTTTTAAATGGAATCCGGCTGTGTATAAAGAATGTGAAGAAATTAAGGAAATTTTTGTAAATAGAAATGGTTATTCGTGTGAAGACTATATAGATAATCCTATATTTTTTGCTGAAAATAAAATTGATAAAGACATGGATATTAATATTAATATCGAAACAGCTAAAAGAGGAGTATTAAATTGGGAGCGGTTAATAAGTAAAGTTAAATACTCTATCAATTTCACTAAAACTATATATCCAATATCTACATATAAGTCTTTGTATCTTTGGCCATGGGAGATGACTTTTTATCAAAAACTTAATCTTAAAATACCAGATTACAAAAAATCTGTTATTTTTATTAAAAACGAAATCGAAGATTTTAGAACCAGGTATTCATACATCGAGTAATTGAAATTTAAATTGAAATTGAAATTGAAATTGACATTGAATACTCGTTAAAAGTTTAAAAATAAAGTATTTTAATTTTAAAAATGAACGATTCAGACAGAATTAGCCAATTAGAGAAAGATATCAAGGAAATAAAGAATAAAATGAGGAGAGATAAAAAAGAAAATCCAGACTATAAAAAAAAGGAACCTTCAGAATATAACAAATTTATTAAAAATTTTGTTGAAAGTGCTAGAAAAAAAGATGGAACAGAATATGATCATAAAAAAACGTTCAGTAAAGCAGCTACAGAATGGGCTATATCTAAAAAAAATTCTGAAGATAAAAAAGATACTTTAAAATGATATAAAATAATGTTTAATGTATAATAAAATGTATAATAAAATGTATACAGAGTGTTGCGACATCGACATTTCTGATAAAACTCTAGATATATACTTTAAAATTTTTGAAGATACTGTTAATTATAATTATACTAACGCACTGGATTTAATTAATTTTAATATATTTATTTGTTTGTTTTTACTTGCATGTATCCTTTCTTTTTTATGTAGGCAGGATAAAAAATATAAAAAATATGTAGCTATTAATACTGTAGAACCAAAATTAACCCATTGTGAAATAATTAATAATTAATATAAAGCAATGATGTTTATTTACTATAACTGTATAATATATCTATAATGTCAATAGTAAAATGCGAAGTTTATTCACTCAAATGGGACGAGAACGGTCTAAGAGATAAAACTCTGAATGAAATTAAAAAAGTTATAAATTCTAACTGTCAAATTAAATGTCAATGTTTAGACAGGACATATAACGTCACGGTTGGATCTATTATAAAACATTTTTCTACAAGTGTTCATAAAGATTGGGTTAATAAAAAAAAACATGAGCACATTAAAGAATTTGGTAGTTGCTGTTCTCCAATAGAAACTGTAGATTTTTTACTGAAAGAAAATCGTGAACTCAAAAAGCTTATTGTAAGACTTACAAATCAAAATAAAATTTTTGAAGAAACTATACACAATTTTAAGCGTAATATTAGCGAACTTTCTCTTAAATCATCTATAGAAGATAACACCTTACATCAAATTTCTTAATATAATATTATACATAATTTTGAACTCTGGCCCATGATCATCATCTCTCCATTGTACATGATTTAATGCCGTATGCGTTAACTCATGCGCTATAAGACTTTTTAAAGACTCAACAGTCTTTAACTTTCCATTTTCTCTAAGAGTTAGAAAAATTGTTCTGTATGTTGCTCTTAAATTCTTATCGGGTCCAATATCTATTTCATTTGTAATATGTAGAATCTTTGGTTTATTTAAGCCTTCGAATTTTATACTAAGCTGATCTTTTGCAAGCTGCATTTCTTGTAATATAAAGGGTGTATTTATTAATAATTCTACTTCTGGGGTAATCATTTCGTGTTTCAATATAGATTTAAAACAGCGAAAAATTAATTCCTTAATACTATATAATAACATTGCGGCTTTAATAGCATCTGGATATTTTAACACTTTGAAGTCGGAAATTAGTATATAATTTTTATTTTCATCAAAATCCCACAATTCACGTCTTTGATTCATTTATTATTATTATATTATTATTTATTGTATTTATTTATTGTATAAAATTATATTGACACTTTTATCTTTTTGTTTTACAGCTTTAATTACGGGTTTTTTAGAAGTAAAATTATATTTGCATTTTGAATTATATTTGCATTCTGAATCATTATATTTCAAAGACGGTTTATACGTTATAATTCTCCCGTTGTTATAATTATAATCGCGTTTACTACGAATATTTTGCATATTGTGAATATACAATCTAAAGGGTAATACTTTTGAAATTTTTGGTATCAAACCATTAGCCAATGGTAATGTATTTATTATTAAAGGAAATTCTTTTACTCTTTTGTCTCGTTTTAGAATTTTAGAATAAAATTTATCTACAATTATTATATTAGTTGTTATGTCTCCAATTTTAACCAGCTTTAATAAAACTCTAAAACTTTTTGGTGAGTTTTTCAGAAGATAAACAGTTTTCATTATATTTATATTTATATTTTAAACTTTGTAATTTTTTTATAAAGTTTAAAATATAACATTATAATAATTAATGATGTCCGAAGATAAAGAATTACGCGTTCCTTCTGAAAACGGAGATCAAACTAAAGAGACGGATTTAGAAATTTTCCAGAAGGATTTATTACAATTCCAACAACCTGATCCGGATTTTCACATAGTACCCGACAGGGTTAGGAGTTTAGAAAATTATATAGATTTTTTATCTGAGTCTATATCTATTGGTTCTATTTCTCAAGATGAGTTTGATAACGAAATACTCAAAACTACATATTATTTAGATACATTAACCAAAAAATATAATATAGTAACTGAAGAAAAACAAAAAATTATAGAAGATGCTAGAATTTTACGAAAAGAAGCTATAGAAGCATATAGAATTGGTGCTATTTCTGAAGAAAAATTTAATGAAGTGTATACAAATGCCATAAGAACTGAATATTCTATTTTAAAAAGTTCTGAAATAGAAGGTACAGAAGATAGTACTAATTACAGAGTGGATCCAATGGAAGATTTGTCTACAATAGAAAAATTAGAAAAATTAGAAAAGATGGAGGCTACACAAATTAGAAACGTCGCGAAGAAATATAAAGTCGTATTTCCAAAAATTCCAGCAAACAAAACTAAAGCAGAAATAGACCTATATTATAAAAATAAGATTACTGGAAAAAGACAGGAATACGATTTAGTTATCGAAACTTATATAGACCAGTATTCAGATGCAAAAAAAATAGTAGATTACCACACGACATCGTTCGAAGTTTCAAAGATATTTTATAATCCTACTATAGGTAAAGCAGATTTCGAATTTAAGCTAGTACAATCTATAAGAGGAGATATAGAAAAAATTAGACGAGAAGATGCTAAACAACAATTATTAGATCCACAAGAAATGGCATATGTAGATAGAATGAATGAATTGAAATCGATGTTAAGAAAAATGTCTAGAATAGATCTAATTAAATGCGCAGATACACAACTATACGAGTTACTAACTTTTATAGAAAAACTTAGGTCAAATAAGCAATACGTATTTAAATTTAAGACAAGACCTATTGAATTAGATATAGAACTGAAGATAACGGAAGATAACGAATATTATAAATTACCACCTGAAAAGCTTTTGAGTTCGTATAATTACGTTAGACCGAATATTTACACAATTGAAGATACAGCTGGCACTATTAATTTTACAGAAGCGGGGGATTTGGGGTATTTAGCTTTAAAAGCAGGTAAAAATCCACTAAAAACTCTTTCAAATGTGGATGACGAAGAAATAGATATGAACGATTATGTTACGATAGTACCGTTTAGCGACGAATTATATTCTAAATTAAAAACAACAAATGCTAATCATACCGAAGTTATAGAGATATGGGAACTTCATTTAGATTTTATAGATAGTTCTAAAAAAATACTAAGATATACCTCATTTGAAGACTTTTTATTAGTTTTTAAAAGATTGATGATTAACAAATGTAAATTACTAAAAAAAATAGACGATGAACAGGTTTTAGAATTAATTACTAAACAGACCGTAAAATATCCTCGTCTTAAACCAAGAACTTCTCCATTTTTACTTAGTCAACAAAGTCAACGAAAAACAAAATCGTTCGAGGAACTAAGGTATGAGTATTATTCCAATATTGGGGATAAAACCGGGGAAGTTGATATAAATCCTAAAGAAGTTAAAATAGACCTAAACCCCGTTGCTGTAAAATCTTCTTCACCTCTAGATGAATTAGATGATGACATTAAATCTATTTTAAATAAAATTATGCAAATAGAATATTATTTAATTTTTAAATTGGATAAACAACAGACATCGCCAACATCTCAGATTTCTCCAGTGGAATTATTAGAAGAAACTGAAATAAATAAAATTAGAGAATTTGGGCTTGAAAAATTAACGAATTATATATCTCTCACTGATCCTGGTGCAGAAAATATAATTAAAGAAATAGAATCTGATATTTTTAGTTTTTCTAGCAAAAATTACACATTTAATATTAAAAAAATAATTTTTTTATTCGATAATTTTCCAGAAAAAAAGGAAGATATAATTTTAAGTAAAAGAAATGGAAATACAACCGGACAATCTAATATAACTGAATTATTAGTTTACGAAACTCCTTATAATTTAGAAGCGGAAAAAATTGGAAATGTTAAAACAGACGAAGAAAAACAATCTAAAATAGCCGAACTATTGGAGTGGAAACCGAATGTGTCCAATTATGATAACTACAAAGATGAACTTTCGGGATCAAATCACGATTTCAAAAAATTTAGAAAATCACATCCAGAACTTAAAAATATAGAACTTAACGAAATTATGTCTGAATATGCCGAAAAAATTCAGTGGGAAAATTCTATTAAAAAATACAATAGTCTTGAAGTACCATCTGGAATGATAGAATTAAACTTTAGACTTAGATTTCTTTTGCGCCAAAGAAATAGACTCGCATCTAGAAGAATATTTAAATTGGCTTCAATTTCAACTAGAATAGAACAGCAGGAAAATTTAGAAAGGACGTATGGGGTGTGTAAATTAACCAATTATAAAAAAATTTCTTTGCACACTGAAAGAATAATTTATTCACTATCAAAAACTCCGGAAGACTATATGTATTATAATTATATCGTAAATAGCAAGTTTAAATTGATATGTGAAAGTTTGATAGCTCTGGAAAACAGTGATATTATAGATGAATATTTAATGATATCTATAATTATTAAGTTTATAATTAATAACGGCGATTTTAACAAAAGTGATATCGAAAAATTAATCGATTTTTCAAAAAAAATTACAGAAGAAACTAAAGAATTGTATATATCTACACTTGCTCGTGATGAATTAAGAGCTCAAGAAGCTTATAGAATTTCTCAAATTGATTCAGGTGAGTCAACAAATCCAGATCAGGATTTAATGTTGGACGCGAGTAGAATTGCAGAAAGCGAAAGAGAGGAAGCTATTCGGTTACAATTAGTTTATCAAAGTAATAATACATATATTCCTCCAGTTATATATAGTGTATTACCAGATGACGCGAGTATTGAAAAATATTTTATAATAAATGGGCAGTATATATGCGGTGGATTTTATCCACCGTTTTATAGATGGGACGAAAATTTAGTTTCACACGAAAATTACACCCGTAGCGATTTAACTACGTTGTCTACTACATTTGCAATACCATTTTTAAACACAGAAACGAATTATCAAATTTATGAAAAAATAAGAAATTTTATAGATTCTAAAGTATCTTCTCCAGGTAATGAGCTAAATTTAGTAAGAAGTAGATTTAATGAAGATAACGAAGATAATGCTGGTAAATCGGGTTATCTTAAAATTCCAATTAAAACTATTATGTACACATTGAGATCAAGATACGGTGTCCCAGATCCCGGTGAAGTATATAATGTGATATTAGATAAAACTAATGTTTATGGTGTACCCTTTAAATTTCAGAACGGTATTCCTGTATATAGTATGAAATTAAAACAACTAGTAGATAATAGATTTGTTATAATTGAGGGCCCGAGTTTATATGAAGATACAACTGAGGTTAATTTTTTAAGAAGTAACTATTACATATTAATAGAATACACTGATCCTCGTGGAACAAAAATATTGTTTAAGGAAGGTGTAGCTCAAAAAAAAATAATTAAAAAAAATCCAGGTTATTCAGCATGTGAAAGATTCGATAACAGGATAGCGTGTGACGATCCAAATTCTTACTCGTTAGAAATAAAGGGAAAAAGATATAAATGTCAATGGAAAGAAAAATGTGGGATCAGGGGGGATACTAGTTTTTTTATAGATATTGAAGAGTTTGATATTAATAAAGTGGGATTTGTAGAATTATATAAACAAAGAGATTGGGCTAACGCTCTTGAAACGTCTTTACGATATATTCAAGATAAGATAGTTTCTGAACAATTGTCACCGGAAAATATAGACATTTTGAAAAAAAACCAAAAAGCAAAACTTTTTAATTATTATAAAAAATTATACGAGTTCAAATTTCAGAATGAAATCGGCCAATCTGGATTAGCATCTGCATCTGCATCAGAAGTAGTCCATGATAAATCTTTTATAAATGAGTTTAAGGACGATATTCTTAAACCGGATCCGCCAATAGTTAAAAATATACCAGATATTCAAGAAGGTTATGTTCAACATACTCTATATAGACATAAAAAGATTGAAAGTATCGAAAGTGTAGGCGAAATTATATTAAATGGTGTTTATAATACTTATATTAACGGAACGTATGTCAATATAGTGCCATTCGCTTTTATTCCGGATAAAAATTTATACAAATGTACATTGGACGATGGTAGTGTAATAGAAGTTAGTCGGGCTCAAATATATAATGTTTTAGGAAATATTTTGAAAGTAATTCCTATATTCTGTATAGTTAAAAAAGAAGATTATCCATTTTTAAATAAAAGAATCGGATATTCGTGGATTCATAGAGAAAAAATTAGTATCAGGCGCTATGATTCAAGGGGAGAACCCGAAATACTCACAAAAGAAACAGAAACTGAGAGATATGACGTACCGTCTAATTTTATAGAACCCACTAGTAATTTACCGGGACCACCGATAATTACTAGAGATAATATATTCGAAGCGATGTACAAAACCGCATTCAACACTTTATCTAATTCCATTAATCAATTAATTTATACAACTGTCGTACATTTTGATGCGACTTTAGAGGCAAAAAAATTTGCTGTAATTAATAGAATAGATTTAAGAAAAATAATTAAAATTGGAACTATAGGAATCGAAGATATTCAAAGAATGCCTGATATGGACTATGTTGTTAAAACTATAACTCCTGGACAAATTTTAACTATAATAATGGACGCTATAAGAGATAAAAACGTCCCTGTTTTGTCACAATATTATCTAATGGGGGTAAGAGCCGAAATAGATAAAAATATTCTTAGAGAAGCAAAAAATATTATAGATTCTTATAAACAACCCGTAGAAACAGAGCAGCCGATAAGTACTAAACAACCCGACGAAAGTAGAGAAGCGGTTAGCTATGTTACACAGCGCCCCGGTAAACGTAGAGTAGTAAAAGAAGAATAATTTCGTTTATATTTCGAATTGTTTTTCTATACTAAGTTTAAATTAAATGTCAACTTCTTTGATTGTGGTTTATCACAGAGATTGTAAAGCTTCTACCGATTTTATTATTTTAGCATCAAAATTGACAACTTACGATATTGAATATATAGATATTAAAACTGATAAATTTGAAACCGACATTATTATAGACATAGTCCCGATGATAATTATCGATAATAAAGAAAATGGTATATTTAAGGGAAAGAATGCCTTTTCCAAAATCGAAGAATTAATTAGAACCCCTGTTAAAAAGCAAGTTGTAAATTCTTTAAAATACGACAACCCGATAGAATTTATACCTGAAATTGCTAAAGGTTCTAATACTAAAATAGATCTGGATGCTAACAGAAAATCGCGTTAATAATTTATAATTTTATTATTGTAATACATTACATCACATACCAATGGACAAGCAGAATTTTCCAGATTTTGCTCATATAATGAAAATAGCACAGCAAGTTGCTAGCAAGATAGATCCACCAGCCGAACTTAAAAGTGGTAGGGTCTTAACTGAAGATGAAATGAATAAGGCAATAGCTTCTCTTGCAAAATCCGTTACGGATGTTGTAACCCCCGAAATGTTTAATAATATTGAACCACCCGATAGAAAAAAGAAGGGCAAACTGGCTTTACAAAGTCAAGGTCAAGGTCAAGGTCAAAATCAAAATCGAAAAGAATCTTCAAAGATTTCTTTTACTAAAGACCCGATACTAGAAGAAGTGAATGAAACTAATGACGAAGTGGAACACACAAATGTTGATACATCTGATACATCTGATACATTTGATAAAAAGAAAAAAACTAGAAAAACTAGAATTGTTGAAATAGACTCGGATTGTTCCGAAGATATAGATAATAATGTACTTCGAACAAACGACATGACATTTACGCTGTCTGTTAAATTAGAAGATCTTTACAACGGAACTCGAAAAAAACTGGCAATCAGGCGCCAAAAAATTGGAAACAACAACACTTATTTTGACGAGAAGAAAAAATTAGCCATTAAGATAGAACCTGGAATGGTTGAAGATCAAATAATTAGATTTAACCACCTTTCAGATGAGAAGATTGGTTATGAAACTGGCGACGTAGTTGTTACATTAGATGTGGAGGACCACCCATATTTTATGAGAGAAGGAAATAATTTGATAATAGAGAAAGAAATTTCATTGGCAGAAGCTTACAACCCAGTTGTTTATATAGAACATCTAAATGGCAAAACATTGAAGATTACGGGCGACGCTTTAAATGTATTTACTGACGACGATACAATGCTTAAAAAAGTAACGGGATGTGGCATGCCCATTATCGGGGAGAGAAATAAATTTGGGGATTTATTTATAAGATTCAAATGTGTTAACACGTCTAAAATTACTCCGGAAATTTTAGAAATATTAACTAAAGTATTTCCCCCGCTACTAGTTATTCCAGATGTAAAAGAATCTGATATTATTGAGAAAAGGCTTGAATATGTAACAGAATCGGACTTAGAATTTTTAGAGTCTGATTCTGAGGAATATGATTCTGAAGAAGAATTCTCTGAAACAGATTCAGAAGATTCTGAATAAAGTTATTTAAAAGGGTCATCTATTAATATTACAATTACAAATGTTAGTAGATGGCCTGGAATTCATGATTTTAAATCCTTTTGACAAAAATATACGTAAAAATACTCAAGAATTATACACTAAAAATTACAAGAATTCTTATAATAAACTCATAGAAGAATTGAGTATTCCAGATCCCCTCGAAATATTCGAGAATAAAAATTTATTTACCTTTTATATTTCTTGTGCAGGAGAATTAGATAAAATTAAATTAGAAGAAAATTTTGATATAGTATTCCTCAGGAGTGTATTTTTAAGAACACGTTTTAAAAATATAAAACAGGACTTACAAATGTACTATAATACATACGATATAAATGTTAGAAATTTATACAAATCCGGTGAATATATATTTTTGATCATAGAGAAAAAATGTGAATAAAAGTATAACTAAACTTATTATGAGTGGTCTAGAATACATGAAATAATCTAAATCAACCATTTCTGAAACTTTGGAATCAAAAATTTTATATATTAAAATGTCTAATATTTTAGTTATAACAAAATTAATAAGAATTTGAATAGAAAAAAACTTAAGACCGGTTTTCATTTATCATTTATAAAATAAAATAAATGATAAAATAAATGATAAATTGTTAATAAAATATTAAATATTAAATATTAAATAAAATTATTAAGTATATATTATATTATATATTAGATGTACTTAACAGTTTTATTAACAATTTGTTATTTATTAAATTACAATATAAAAGTAATTGTATCGAAGATAGATTTAATTGAAAAAGCAATTATAAAACCAGAATACAATTTTACTCAAAAATTAAAATTGGGAAGAGAATTATCTAAACTTAAAAAAGATCGTTATATCGCTATTATAACGGAAGATCTCGAATAGGGGGTTTGTACCAATAAGGAGTTTCTGTATTTTTCCATTTAGCAAAATGGGTCTTTTCCATGTTGTAATACTTATGATATGCAGATGTATCACGTGTATGTTTGCATTTCTCAGGCATAGCCTGATGTAATCTAGTTATATTTCCTCTCGGAATATTTGCAGGAATAAAAAATAGACACGCTTCTAATTTAATTTGACACGTGTGTATCTTTCCATATCTTCGTGTGTATTCTTTACACAAATGTACAAACAAATCATACAACCACGAATAATTACCACTTGTAGTTCTAGCCCATACAGCACATGGATTATTTTTAAAGGCTATTTTATATAATTTAGGATTTTTGTAATTTCCACATACATGATGAGCTGTGCATAACATTTGAGCATATTCTAATATCATTTTAACAACGTGAGAATCGCAATGCATTCTTGCACATACATAAGGACATATCGATAAAAAGAATATATTCATTTTATCGATATTCATTTTAAATTTAAATTTAAAATTCTTAAACATTTATAAAAACCGCAATTAATTTTATATTATATATTATAAAATGGACTCAAATGCAAGCGAAAATTTTTTAGGCGACATAATTAGACATCATTCGACTAATCTTTCTGCTGGTGCAACGGCAGTAATGAACAATGTACCTGGCCAAATGCTTTATTTGAATACTCGTTTCCCAGCTCCTGGTACAGATGCTAATACATGGTATAAGAGTGAAATCAATAATCCGCTTATTGAAAATTCTAATTTTTTCGCAACCGACTTTATGAATTATAATCCGGAAGAGTTGCCGTCTATGTACGATAATATACCTTATAGAACAATTTTATACGTAGAAAAACCGCGCGACATTTCAAAATTTAATACTGCTATACAAATTTTGCATAAAAAATATCAAGATTTGGTTACAAGTTGCACATCCAACGAAAATTGGAACAAAATGAAAACTATATACTTAATAACGATTTTTATTGTTTTATTTATTTTATTTCTAATATTGAAGCGTTAAAAATTAATTATTATTTCTTGAGCGGCCCTTACATCTCTATAAAGAATATATGTAGCTGTAACACTAAAATCATCTTCAATTATTTCAAATTCAAATCCTACGCGCCCCTTTCGTGAAACGTATCCATCTTCGGTTCTAATTGTTCTTCGAGTTCTATCGTAAAACATGATTTTATAACTACGCCCAACTTTAATATAATAAGCAAAATCTTGCCATGTGCGTGTTACAGCCATAATTATAATTGTAATTGTAAAATATTTTAAATTTAATTTCAATTTCAATTTCAATTTCAATTTCAATTTCAATTTATTTCTTGAGCGGCCCTTACATCTCTGTAACGAACCATCGTTGTTATAATTCCCAAATCATTTTTAATAATTTCGAATTCAAACCCCACGCGCCCCTTTCTCCAAATCCAACCCTCTTCAGTTCTAGTTGTTCCAATTGTTGCATCGTAAAATTTAATCTTATAAAAGCGTCCTGTTCTAAGATAATAAGCAAAATCTTGCCATGTACGTGTTACAGCCATTTATAATTATAATTATAAATATAAAATATTTTAAATATTATATATCTGTACGGTGTGGGGTTCGAACCCACGAGGCTTTCGCCAGCAGATCTTAAGTCTGCCCCCTTAGACCACTCGGGCAACCGTACAGGTATATAATTTATTAAGTTTTAATGCGTTGATTATATTTAATGTGCTCGTAATTTATTATATATTATTTCTTTATATCTTTTTAAAAAACATTATGAGATTGTAATTATGTTTTTTATAAGTATTGATGGTATAAATTTTGTGTAACCAAAAATTTTCATTTAACTGTGATGAATTAAAATTATTCGGAACTTTTAATGCCACAAAACGAGTAAAATGATAAATGCTGTCAATTATATCCAATACATTTATATCGTCTAACAAAAGTGTTAAATTTTCTTCGTGTTTGTAATTAGGTCCTCCCCACGGTGGGTCTATAAATACTAAGTCTTGTTGAATTGTATACATTACATCAACATAAGAACAATTATAATTTACACTTTTAGTTGTATTACCCTTTAAAATTTTAAAAATATCCGGATCTTTTTCAACTGCTATAACAACCTTGAAATCTTTTTCGAAATAAGTAGTATTTCCACCTATGCAGGCAGTCGCATCTGTTATTACACTATCAAAATTTATATATTCTTTAATTATATTATTAATTTGTAAAGCTTGAGAGGGTGTTGTATATATATTTAGCAACCTTTCTGGAACCTCCAGAATTTTAATTAGTTAATATTATACTTTATTTTATTTTTAAATGGCATTATTATTATTTAATCTAAGATTGATGCGGTCGCGCGCATAGCTTCGGGTAATATGTTTTTAATTATATCGAACATTACCTTCCCTATACCTTTTATCTTTTTTAATTCATCCAGATTCCACGGAGTAATTTCGTAATCTAAATCGTATATAGCTTTTGCAGCGGAACGATACGCAAACCAGCTACGACTTTCTTGTTCCTTTTTTTCTGATGCCATTTCATTTAGTACATCAGTTATGTATCTATTAACATTATATTTACGAACCGGTGGTGGCTTAGGAACTATACGCGGTAAATATAAAGGCCTTTGCCTATCAATGTCATTGAAATATTCATTTAATAATTCTGCATAAATATATGAGTCCGTTCCCATAGTTGGTTCATACATGGCATAATAACCACGATTAACTCGACCTTCTTCAACTCTCTGTGGAAAATCCGTTGGAACCCTAAATTGAATCAAAGAAGTTCTAATACCTGGCGGTATGAAATCAGTTGCTGCAAGATCCCTTGGAACTTGGTGGCGAATAATCGGCCACCGATCAGCTGGATAGTATTTCCAATGTGGATCTCGCCACGATCCAACTATATACTGCTCTTGGGTATTTGTATTAGTCATGCGCACTGGTACATTATATTTAGTGGACATCAGAATTGGATTAATTTTTCTGGTTTCTCCACGCCCAAGCGGACCAAAATCTAATCTATAATAAAAAGTATATTTTGGGTTCATTTAATTACAATTATTATAATACATAATATTAAAATATTGAAATATGAAAAGAAAACAAGAGAACTGGGACGGAATATTTGACATTACAGAATACAAGTTAGATACACTTGAAAGTTTAATACAAATGATAAAAGATTATTCTCAAAAAAAATTACCATCTAAAAAATACCGAACGAATTACCCATCAAAAATGAAACTCTTACCTGATATATTAGAACATTTGATAAAATTGAATAATATGATTGGTATGAAAAAATTAAAAACACAGATAATAGATCAGATTTTATTTTTTATTCAGATTACCGACGAACATATAATGTTACATACTGTATTAGAAGGTCCACCCGGTACTGGTAAAACTACACTGGCCGAAATTTTAGCCGAGATTTATTCAAGACTCGGAATATTTAAAAAAGTTAAGTTCAATATAGTTAAACGGTCTGACTTGATTTCAGAATATCTAGGCGGAACCACTGTAAAAACTCTAGAAACTTTAAATCGATGTAAAAATGGGGTAATGTTAATAGATGAGGCATACTCATTAGGATCTAATGCATCTAATGGATCCGAAGATATATATGCAAAGGAATGTTTAGATACAATAAATCAGTATCTATCTGAAAATGTCGATAAAATTATTTGTATTATAGCTGGGTATAAGAAAGAATTAGACACGTGCTTCTTTTCACTAAATCCTGGATTGAGAAGAAGATTTCCTTGGACGTTTACAGTAGAAAATTATAATTCAGAGGAATTAGTTGAGATTTTTTATAAAATAATAGCAGAAAAAGAATGGGAAACAACGTGTGAAAAAAGGGACGTGATAAAGTTAATAGATAAAAATTTGTATTTATTCGACGGAAACGGTGGTGACATCAATTCAATTATAGAAAAATCTATAATTATTAGTGTTAGAAATAACTTTGGAAAACCTAGCAGTTATACAATCGGAATAAAAGACTTTTCAGAGGCACTGGATATATATATTACAAATAAAACTAATAATTTAAATTTGTCAATGCCGCCACCTGGTATGTATAATTAATACGTTATTTAGATATAATTATAATAATTTGTATAGTATGAAATACAGATCATTATGTTTTCTTATAAAAAAATAGATTTATTAAGATTACAATTACAAGAGTTAGAAAACTCTATATATTATAATAATGAAATTTTAATAATAAAATCTCCTATTATTAATTACGAATTTAAAGATGAAAAATTAATGCTTAAAATTAATGCAGATTCAGATTCACATATTACTTTTATGAATCTATGCTCTTATATAGAAAGACTATTTAAGAATTCTAAAATTAGTGTAGAAATTATTAAAAATAGGAACGATATAGAAAATAGATGTGTTATAATTTTTATAAATGAAAAAAGTAAATATTACGACGCAGATAAAGAAGAAATATTTAAAAGTAATATTAAAAGTTCTGGAAAAATTATATGTTCATTTTCAGCTAATAACGGAAAGTTAATTCTAATTCAACTACTACAATTACAACTACAATTACAACAACAAATTAAATAGCGCGTTGTTTAAAATTTAATTTCGTTATATTGTTACAAATAAAATGTTATTTTTTAAATAAATGAGTGAAATTATACAGGATTTAATAATTTACGATCCAATAAAGACTTCAAATAACATATATTATTCGAGAATTATGCACGAGTCTCAAGAAATTAGCTTTCAAATTAAAAGAAACAATTTAACTTTGGATAAAGATAAAAATAAAGCAAGTCTTATTCTCGATGATAAAAGTTTAGATTGTGTTAAAAAAATTTCAGACGCGGTTGTACAAGTTACTTCCGAAAAGAGCAAAATATGGTTCGGTAAACACTTGAATTTAGATGAATGTAAAACAATATTTAAAAGTAATTTAACGGATAATAATTTAAACTGTTACTATGATGAAAATTCTATTTTTTACGATTCTTCACATACTAATATAGAAATTTCAGAATTGAAAAATGAACTAAATGGAATATGTTTATTAAAATGCGATGTTGTGGTATATACAAAAAGTTATTTTTTTATTAAATGGGAGATTAATCAGTTTAAAATCAAACCAGAAAAAAATGAAATTCTAAGCATTTATTTAACCGAATATAAAATTATAGATCTACCAGAACACTTACAGCCGTCTAAAGATGAAGAAATAGTTAAAAAATTATCCGATATAACACTATTTTAGTCATTTAAAGTTAAAAATTATTTAAAATTAAAATTAAAATTAAATTTAAATGGAGAATGTTGTAATTGAATGTTTAAAGAGTGTAAATGAAAACCTTGGAAATTATTATAAAGAAAATGTATATCAAGGAGCTCTATGTGTAGAACTGAATCTAAAGGGAGTTTTATTTCAAAGTGAAGTTGTACTACCAATTAAATATAAAGGTGTGTGCATAGGATATGAAAGAGCTGATATAGTTATTTATTCTAATGAAATTCCAGAAATTATAATTGAATTAAAATCTCAAAACACTAAATTATCAGCAAAAGAAACAAATCAGTTAAAAAAATATATCAATAATTTAAGTTGTAAAAGTGGACTACTTGTTAATTTCTATGAAAATATAGAAATAATCAGGGTAACAGAATTGGGTAATACTAAATTGATTTAATTGATTTGATTGATTTGATTTATTTGATTGATTTGATTTATTTAATTGATTTGATTTATTTATTTAATTGAAATAATTAAAATTATTCGTGTGGCATTTGCCGGATATAAAATTAGCCTCAAATATTAAGGGTTTATTTAGTGGAATTCTGACAACGTTAAATAATTTTCTTTTATCTTTTGGAACATTTAGTTTTTTTTTAAAAATTTTATTATAAAGCATGTAAAGCGTCTCCAAAGATAATAAATTGACAAGCTTCATCCAAATATCAACTGTTGAATTTCCTCTAATTCCAAAATTTTTAGTAAAATTATAAAGCTGTTCGTCCTGATTTGTTAATCTATATACATGAGTTTCCTTTAATAATTTTTCTAACATATCTATATTTGAATTATTTAATAATAAGTTAGTTCTGATTATATAGGAACCCTCTAAAGTAAACACAATATGGACTAGTGTTCCATTTCTAGCATATACCATATTTATAGCCATATCTTCACCGGACGGCCATCCATATCTAGTACCTTCGTCTATGTAACATTGACGTGGATGTGTATGATAATTGATTACCCCCCTTGGTGTGCTTACACTTGACGATTCGCCTTTTACTCTGTAATCCTTAAAAAAGCTTTTGTCGCATACGTCTTTATTACAATTCACATCTTTAAATAAAATCGAACCTGCGATTTCATATTTGTCTCTTAATAAAGAATATTTAATTCCATCAACAAATTTTTTATTTATCATCCATTTGACTATTTTTTTTGATTTTGGACACTTCATTTATTATATAAGTTATTTTTTAAGTTTTAAAATAATTTATAAAATATATAAATAGTTATTAATATGTCCGAAACCCTTAATGTTAATGTACTTGTTGCGGCAAAGGACGAGTATACGCGGCAATTGGTTAATACTATACAACACGATTTATTCGATATACTTAGAAGTATATTTAATGATTCTCAAGAAAAAAACGTAAGACGTAAAATTTCTTATTCAAATTTTCAAAAAGAACTAAAAACGGTTCCAGAATGGACCTCATATAAATTGGATTCTAAAATTAAAGACTTAATTAAAAAATATCCGTTTTTAATGGATTTAATAACGGCTATTTTTGTAAGTCATGTAAAAATTTTAGCATGTGTGAGATTGAAGAGCGATAATAAATCTATTAAGATTAAAGTTCCAAATTTAAATACGTTTTTACACAAATTAATAATTAAATGCTGCGAAGCGTTATATTACGAGCCACAAATAATTGATCATGAGAAACACCGTGTAATTGAGATCATAGGAACTTCTATAGACGACACCATAGCAAATCAAATTCCAATCGAATATATATTAAACGAATATTTAGCAGGTGCGTTCGATGAAGATCCGGAATCTTTGACCAATGAAATGAACTTAGATCATGCACCACAATTAGAAGAGGAAGAAATTTCAGACGTAGAATCGGAAGCAAATTCGGAAGAGGGTGAGTGTAAAAATATACCAATATTACCAATTAAAAATAGATCCGGATTTCAAGAATCTTTAAATACTGAGGATATTAATAAGGAACCAACTGGAGAAGATCTTAATTTGGGTAATTATACAGATCCGAATATAAATACAAATACAAATACAAATACAAATACAAATACAAATACCGAAACCAAAAAAGAATCTAGCCTTAATAAATCTGCAAAAATAGAGGATATTTCTGACGAAGAATATTCGGATGAGGATGTTTCAGCAGATGAGCTTTCTGAAGATGAAAATGAAAATGAAAATGAAAACGGAAATGGAAATGACGTGTCCAAAATCAAAAAAAATAGAAGCCTATTTTAAAAAATAGATATTACTAGTTTATATATTTTTAAAAAAATACTTACTTTTATTTAGGTATGTCTTCATTAAAAGATGTTATTAATTTACAAAAAAGGCAACTTGATAGATATAATGAACTGAAAAAAGACGTACTTAAAAAAATAACTAATAAAATATCTCACCTAGCAAAACATAATGAGCTAAGATGTATATATATAGTTCCTAGATACGTTTTTGGATTTTCTACCTATAAAGTAGAAGATATAACATCTTTTCTTTTTTTACATCTTAAAAAAGAAGGATTTTGCGTGGTTTTGTTAAGCGACGATAAATTATTTATATCTTGGGATATAAAAGATATAACTGCTATTAACGATAAAAGAAAAAAAATTAGCTACGATTTAAGTACTATAAAACCGTTGATTAATCTAAAAACCCTGAAAAATTAATGTAATACTATAATGTAATGTAATGTATTGTAATGTAATGTATTGTAATGTAATGTATTGTAATGTAATGTATTGTAATGTAATGTAATTCAATTTAAAACTTTATTCTTATTTAAAAAATAAATGGGGTGCATTTTAGGATGTTTTGAACGTGATACAAATATAGAATCTAAAATATATCCTAAAAATTATATATGTGTATATTCAGAGTTTTACATTGATTATTATTTAGCATCTAGATTTGATTTATGGGATTAAAAGCAAACTTAAAAACATTTTTAAATAAATAAAAAGATGCTGTTATTATCGTTTGATATAGGAATTAAAAATTTAGCATATTGTTTAATTGATACAACAGATAATTCTATACTAGATTGGAATGTTCTAGATTGTACGGGATCCAACGAAACGCTAAGAGTTATAGAAGAAATTGACTCTCTTAGTTATCTAACATCCGCGGATATTGTATTACTAGAGAAACAACCATCTTTTAATCCTAAGATGAGAAATATATCTACTGCGTTATATGTCTATTTCATAATAAGAATACAACACGAACAAAATAAAAAATGTAAAATATTATTTTATTCACCAAAGTATAAGTTAAAATGTTCAGATATAGAAATTGAACATAAAACTAAGTCCAAATATCGCCAAAATAAAAATTTAGGAATAGCTCATACGAGAGCTTTAATTAAAACTCATAAAAATTTTTTCGAAAATCACAAGAAAAAAGACGATCTAGCAGATTGTTTTTTACAGGCGATATCTTATAATTTATTTTTTACACCAATTTAACGTTGGACATTTTTATATATATTATTTAATTATGATAAAATATAGACATTTGAAATGTAAAAAAAATATTTTAATTTAAATTAAAATTAAATTAAAATTAAATTAAAATATTTTTAATATAATAAAATGGATTATAATATGTTGGTGAGAAAAGCCCGTTCACGTGGTATACGGATTACCAAAAAAACCCGAAATGGTAGAAAATACCTAACAGCGTCGGAACTTAGAAAAAAATTAAAAAGACGCAAACTACTAAGGAAAAAACTTTCTATTAAGAAAACCGGATTTTTCAACGGTTTAATGGGAGGTCTACTCGGAAGAAGTTCTAGAAAAGCAAAAAAACTTAGAAAAGCAAGAAAACTTAGAAAACTTAGAAAACTTAGAAAAAATAAAAAGAGGAGAGCTAAATCTGGTAAACGAAGTGCTATTGGTGGTGGGGCTCTCTATGCACTAAAGACCGTTGCCACTGGTGCGGCAATTCAACTTGGCGCAGAGGCCGCTAAAAGAGCACTTGCGATGTAAATGTAAATGTAAATGTAAATGTAAATGTAAATGTAAATGTAAACTGTAATTATCTACCAAATTTTGCACCTAATTTTGAACTTCCGGTGATATTTTTAGGGAATTTACCGGTTCTGTTATAAATTCCCAACCGGCGTTTATAATCCCCCAGACTGGATCTAAGACTTGGTTTGTTCCAAAGGATAAACATGCTTAGATACCCCGGTTTTGTTGGATCGTTAGTAGTTAAGTCTTTTTTATGCCGTGAAATATATCTTTCTCGCCTAGATTTATCTTTATGAATTGTATAATCAGACATACCAGAGGCACCAAATTTACGAATAATTTTTTTTCCATTTTTATTAAATACTATTTCATATTTTTTATTACCACCTCGTAATTTTCTAAAAGATATTATTTTAATCATAAAAATATTTATTTAAATATATAAATATTTTTATTTTTTTAAATTAAATCCGATATATTTACAAAACGTCAAATTCAAATTCAAATCCAAATCCAAATCAAAATTCAAATTTAAAAAGAATATATCATATATAATCCTATATAAGTTGTTATAATGCTGAGAATCGTAATTGTAACATTAGATAATAATTTATAAAAATATCTCGAAAATAAAATAGTAGATACTAACATCGCGGCATCAACGATTAATATAGTTGGGCCCAATTCATTTGCATAATCTTTAAACAATTTCAAAATTTTACTCTCAGATTGAACTTTATTTACAAAGAATCCAAAAGTTATATCGTGTATTAGTCCAATTATTATAACAGTGAATATCTGATAATATATATCGTCGGTTGTTAAAATTGCTAAATATGTTCCTATTATAATTGATAATACATCCATTAAATACGCACCAAGTGTAAATTGTTTATACCATTCCCTGATATATCTCCCTCCCCTGTTATTTAATAAAAGATAATAGCCTATAACCGTGTCTACTAATATAGCAGAAAAGGTTAAAGATAAAATTGAGTGTGATTTCATGTTTATAATATACTATTTATTTTAAAATTATTTTATAAAATCGGCATTTGAAAGTTAAAATGTATTAATCTTCGAGGGTGTAAAAATATATCTGCAATGAATTGTTTAATTTTGTTATAATATCACAAATCTTAAGTAAACTAGAGTGACTAATATACCTACTCGTGTAGTGTAATGGAATTATCGCCACTATTTCAAACATATAGTATATTTCATCGAGACTTGTCGTAATTATGGATAAAACAAAAACGTGATTCTTTTTAAAAAAAGAAGTCGTTTTTCGATTCAAAATAAGATTTGATTTTACGGTTACTTTATAATCGATAGTAATAATTAGATCATAACAATCATTTGTAAGTAAAATCAAATTTTCATTTTCATTTTCAGAATTTATTTCATTTTCATTTTCATAATTTATTTCATTTTCATTTTCATTTATAATTACATTTTCCCAAGACACACACGATTCTAAAAATAGTTTAATTTCTTCATATTTCTCCTTATGAAATATATGTGGTTCAAATCCGAAATGTTCTGAATATTTTCCTAAAATGAATCTAAAATTAACCCCGGGCGAGCCCCTGTTTTTATCTATAAATTTTTCGACATGATTTATAATATCCGATTGAATCTCCATAATTAGGCGAATATTAGTATTTAGTATTATATCGTGTAATTCTTTTAATAGTTTAATTTACATTTACAATTACATTTACATTTACATTTACAATTACATTTACAATTACATTTACATTACAATTTACAAATAATTAAATTAACCGCATACCGTAAAGGCATTTAAAGAAGTATTTTATATTAAATTAATAAATGGAAGCAATGAGTCGCGACGACAAGCTTGAACTTGTTATTAAGGATCTTGAAACACTAATGGAAACATCAAAGAGCCTTAGTGCCAGAATGAAAGTCTTTCATAAAGAAGCTCTTAAATCTTCAAAGAAGCGGGTTCGTAAAGAAGTAGATGTAGACCCGGATACTCCAAAACCAGTTGCTTCTATTAACAAACCAGTTGTAATTTCAAATGAATTGTGCAAATTTCTAGGTTTTCCAGAACATACAGAGCATTCGCGAAATGAAGTAACCACAACAATTAACAAATATGTAAAGGACAATGAGCTACAGGATCCTGAAAATAAGCGTTATATTCGTCTCGAAGGTTCTCCCGCTGCTGAAAAGTTGAAGGCACTGTTGCGCGACCCAGATCAGCCGCTAACCTTTTTTAACATTCAGAGATATCTGAAGCCTCATTATCCCATGTCAGCGAAAGACAAAAAAGCTCTAGGAGAAACTGTGGTTGCACCTAAGAATGTTGAACCACCTCCTCTTCAAAGGAGCCCACCTGTCGTCCCGGACTCCGAGAACGTAGAAGAATCCTCGCAGGATTTGGGAAAGTTAACCCCAAGAAAGAAGCCTGTGAGAAAAATCTAAACGGTATTAAAAAAGTGTGTAAAAAACATTACGGAATTAAAAATAATTATATTTTAGCTATGTATTATGTAGCTAATTTAGAAACTTTGGGAGAAACAAAAATAATAACCTATTGTAATAAATTTATTAATAACAGGTTATTCGGATGTAAATACATAGACCAAGAATGGGTTGATAAATTAGAACCAATTATAGAAGATGTAATTCCAAATAGCTTTATCGAAATGTTAAAAAAAGATTTTTTTTAAACTCTCATTAAACAACAAAGAGCCCTCATGGCGCAATTGGATAGCGCGCGGGACTTCTAATCCCGAGGTTCGGGGTTCGAGCCCCCGTGAGGGCTCTTTGTTGTTATTTACATTTTACGTTTATGTTTTATTATTATAAATTATTTTATTGGCAAAGGTGTAAACCCCTTTGCTATTTTAATAATAAGTAGATATACCTCTTTTAATATTGAAGACATTATACTAAGATCATAATTGAGTGTCTCAAAATTATAATATTTATCGTATATAAATTTTATAATAATAAATATAAACGGAAACATTAAAAAAATTTTTAAATAGTCTTTGGATGTATCAATTACATAATATTTGAAATAATCATATGGCTTTTCAAAATCATCGGTTGGGTCTTTATTAAAATTTTTAATTACAAAGTAAGATATTAATATAGAGATTAATATAAATGGAAAATATTTTTGCAAAAATTCGAAATTCATTTTAATTAATATTATACATATACAAAGATAATTATAATAACGATAATAATTAAGGTATTAATTATATTATTTATAAGTTTAATAGTATAATTTGTAGTTTTATAAGTTGAATTAGCCACATCCCATAACGAAGTTTTTGCACCACCTATAAAATAATAATACGATTTCCATATTAATATAAAAATTAAAATTAGATTCCACACGTCTTTATTAAGTGCAAAACTAAACGGATACATGAAAAGCGGTTTTGTTGAATAAAAGTTCATTTAGTATATTATAAATATAAAATTTAATAAATGTTATAAAAGTTATAAATGTTATAAATGTTATAAATGTTATAAATTTCACGAAGATGCTGCTACACCGTTCGAGATGTACCATTTATTAATACCGCTATATTCACTTAAAAGATGAATTAAGATTCCGGTTGTAATTAAAATTATTTCGGTTGCGTACATTTTATTAATGTTGTACATATTTAAAACTTGCATAACTAAATATGCCGATATTTTACCAACAACTAAAGTCATCACGCCTACAGCTAAAGCCTCTGTTAAAAGTTTGGTCATCTTTTTATCTTTAATCACGAAATTATAAGCCGTCATTATAGTGAATACCGACACCCCTATGTTCAAAATGTTAGTAATGTTAACGTCTGATAGTAATTCTCTAGAATTATTAAAAAATAAAATTTGGGAAATCGCTCCGATAATAATAACTGCTAATATCTCGTTCATCTATATTTAATATATTATAATATTATTATTTTAATTTTTTAAAATAATCTATTTTAGTGTGTAGGGTATATTTTGTACTACCTATATAATGTGTAATAGTATTACATAAAAATCCAAGTGGCGACTTAACATTTTCATAAATATTTTCAATAAAATCTACGTGATCACTCATTTTTTTGGTATTTGTAGACACGTCTTTTTTTAAGATATTTAAAATTTCATCTACTTTTACAGTAAGTCTTTCGATTTTGAGTTCTAATTCTGAATTTAAATCTAAATCTAAATCTAAAGCAGAATCTAAATTTGAATCTAAATCTGAATTTGAATCTAATTCTAAATCTGAATTTGAAACGTATTCGTTGTTAGACATTTAATTAATGCATTACAAAATTAATAATAAATAATATCGTAATTTGAACAATTAATCCAGATACACCGTCGTGGTACATACCTCTTATTGGGCCTAAATTTTTATAATACGTTTCATCTAAATCTGGAAAAAGTTTGCTAAATTTCATTATAAACCCGAACAATGCGCTAATTATAAAACTTACAACTAAAAAATAGAAAATATCGTTGTAAGTTTTTGGGAACCGTACAATTTTTAATATAATATACTGCGTGACCGCTCCTATAAATCCCGCTATCAAGGCTGCGTCGAGTAAATTAAGTTTTTTGAAATAAGGTATTAAATATTCGATGAATTGAAAATTAGTTTTAATAATTTGAGGTAAGTTATAATAGTTTTCACTAAATTTACGTAAAATTATGTCCCAAATGGCAGTAATTATAAAAGTATAAATAATTATATCACATTTATACATATCGTTTTATTTATATTATATTATATTATATTAAGTATTTATTTAAAAAAAAATAAAACGATATTTATAAATGTCAAAAGAGATAACTGGATTATTATTAGAACAAAAATTAAATAAAAAATTTAAGAATAATAAAATCCAAATATCTAAATTTTTAATAAATTGCATAAGATTTCATGGATATATTAAAGAAGAGCTAGAAGTTAACGAAGAAAAATTTGAACATAAAAATTCTTTTTGTAAATTATGCAATTCTAGTAATTTTGTTTTTAATAACTTTGAAAAAACATGTCAAGAATGTGGCACAGCCGAACAATCATTTGATATTAATCCATTTAAATCTTTTAAAGTGGATTTTAATTTTAACAGTGGTACAATGATACCCCCTGGTGAAATTTTTGTTAAAATAATGAAAGAGGGAAAACAGTATAATGTAGATCTCTCTAAAATTAGTACATGGTTAAATTCACTTCCAGAAGAAAAAAAATTTTTTGACAACTTAAATTTAATAAATAAATACCTCGATTCTTTAGAATCGAGGTATAACACGCCGGCATTAATTAAAACATTTGAAGATGCCAAAAAAATAGTTCTTACCATGTGGTATAATGTAATTAATACCAAAACAGATATGAACGGGTTTGAAAAAAAATCGGTTATGGTATGGTGTATTTATTATATTTTTAGTTATTATAAATTAAATATTAATATTCCAGTACTCGCGAAATTATTTGATTTAACAACTGGTACTATTTATTCATTTAAATATTTGCCAGACGAAATATTTAAGAATAGTACTTATTTAAAATACATACCTAATCAAAAAATTGGAAATTCTCTAGAAATACCAAAACAGATAGAAGATAAATTAAAATTTGTTCTTAGAGATTTAAAAACAAAACTTAGCACTCCACCGTCCGAAGCGGAAATATGTGGAATTATAAATTTTTTATCCAAAGAACTTAAAGATAAAAATATAACGCTTCAATATTTATCTGAAAAATCTGGTGCAAGTACTACGGCTATCATTAAAATTTCTCAAGAAATTAAAAAATTTTACACGGATAATCCTTTATTGAAAAGAAATATTAATTAATGAAAAGAAATATTAATTAATGTAGATTTTTTTATATAGATTAAACGCTATTTTATGTATTTTGGTGTCATCTGGGGGTGTGTTATAAATTTCATAGTATACAGATTTAAATATTTTAAGTTGTTCTTCAGTCAATATCCCGATTTTAACAATGGTGTGTGTAGAATTCTCAAAAATTTGAAGAATTCTATATGCGGACATTCTAAATACACCATAAAATTCGGGTTCCTTCGATATAGCGTTTTTAAAATTTAAAATAACATCTAATCGGCGGTCGTTCTCGATTTCGTTAAGTGTATATTCGTCAAACTGTCCCCGCGAATCGTCGTTGTCTTCTAGAATAATACAATCATATTCGTCGATCATCTTCGCTGTTTAATTAATATAATCTTTAAATGTTTAATATATATTTTTATTTACAATTTACAATTTACAATTATTAAATAATGTTATTTAAATTTAAATATAAATATAAATTTAAATATCATCACTAACTAATCATCATGATAAATAATTCAGGTGAATGTCTGATTTGTTTAGAAAAATGCACGCAAATTATAAATTTAGAGTGTTGCGGAGAATATAATATTCATAAAGAGTGTTATAATAAATGGATAAAACAAAATAAAATTTGTTTAATTTGTAGAAATCCTATTACAGAAAACACCAGTTTCGTAATTCATTATATCACCCTGGCTCAGATTAAATTATTATTATCATGTTATTGTGTTATATCGTCCACATTACTGTTATATATTATAATAGTATGCGATCTTTCGACCGATTATTGTGATTTAATGTGATTTAATGTGATTTAATGTAATAATATATTGTATCTTTGCCATTTACGTCTACAATTTCTACTGTAAATTTAGTGTTAATTTTATAAACTTTATTTTTTTGTGCCAAGAGCGTTTTATTTTTTTCATTTATAAAAAAATTGAAATTTTCTTTTAGATAAATATATCCGGGATCATGGATTATTACTTTATCTCCCCTTACGAGATACTTATTGTATTTAATCTCATTAAAATTTTCGTTATCCAATGGTTTATTCTTAATATCTAACTTTTTATTCTTAATATTTAATGGTTTATTCCTAACATCTAATGGTTTATGCTTAAGTATGTGGTAAATCTCCGTTAAAATTATTATAAGAGTTATAATCGCCATTATAATATACATCGGGTTTCACTTATAAATATTAAATAAATTTCAATTTTTAAACCAACTTAAAGACGTAATTCATTATTAAGTATAAGTAAACAGAATGTCATTCACGCAGATCCTCCCTGGCGAATTTGAGAACTCTCGTATCAATTTTCTTCCACCAAAACCAAATAAACTAGGTGGACAAAGCGTACTTATTAATTATCAACCCGGGGATGAACGTAATGGACCTTTTGTGCTCCAAACAGCTCGTATGCGAGTTCCTTTTGGCGTAGATCAATCAAAGCCGGTTAATGGCGAACCTGTAAAGTATCACGTGTCTCTTTCTATGGGAGACGAAGAATCTCAAAACACGGGATTGGTGGCTTTCAGAGATAGTATTAGATCTATTGATGAGGCGGCCAAAAATGCAGCAATGACAGGTGATAAGTGGTTTGGAAAAAAGTTGAGTGCTGAACTTGTTAATGAATTTTATAAGTCTTCAGAAAAGTTTCCAAAGGATAAGAAGTGGGATCCAACTCTCAAGGTTAAGCTTCCCATTGATGTAAGGACTGGTAAGCCTCAATTCATTATCTACGACGAAAATAAAAATGAAGTCAAGGTTATAGACGAACATGGTAACCTAGATCTAAGTGCTATTCCAAAGGGAAGTGAGATGGTTTGTCTTATCCAACCAACTGGGGTGTGGTTTGTTGGTAAAACTCAATTCGGAGTCGGATACAAACTTTTGCAAGCAAAAGTTTTCAAAACTAATAAACTATCTGGTTATTCTATTGTAGATTCGGACGTCGAAGAAGATGTTGAACACGCGGAGTAAATGTAAAAAATTTAAAAAAAAACGGAGTATTATATATATATATGAATTTTTGTATTGTAGTAGCGAGATATAACGAAGATTTAGAATGGAGTAAACAATTTTTAAACGTAATTATTTATAACAAAGGAATAAAATTAACAAATGATTTTAATCAAATTTTATTAAACAATGTTGGTAGAGAAGGTCACACATATTATAAACATATTTATGATAATTATGATAATTTAGCAGAATATACAATTTTTTTACAAGGAAATCCATTTGACCATTCACCAAATATAATATCTAATTTAAATAATTATATTAATAATAAAGAGTTAAATATTGATTTTGAATTTTTAAGTGAATGGATTATATCTTGTAATATAAACGGATGTATACATCATACAGGATTACCATTAATAGAAACATACGAAAAAATATTTGGTGAAAAAAAAGATAATAATAATTTTTTATTTGGTGCTGGTGCTCAATTTATAGTATCAAGAAAAAAAATATTACAAAGACCAAAAGAATTTTACTTAAATATTATTAAAATATTAGAAAATGAAATGTATCCATTAACACCATGGGTTATTGAGAGATTTCATAATTTAATATTTAATTAGATATTATTAAATAAAAATGGGCGTTTTAAATGAGAAAAGGTGTAAAAAAAATAAATAAAAATATTTATTTTACCATAAATGTACTCCCGTTATGGTAAAATAAATATTAACCCTAAGAAAATTATTTTTGGAGCAATAGCTTTAATTTTAGCAATTTCAATTGCTTATTATTTACAATCTGACAATGAAAATAAACTTGAAAATTTCGGTGATTATATTAATTATTTATTTGAAAAAATATACTTTATTTATATCACGGCTTTTATGACTATATTATTTTACGTGTTATTTAATTTTTTATTAGATAATAAAGACACGATTAAAAGAGAAATTAATACGAGAGGATCATCTTTCATAAATAAAAATTTTGGCCCAGATTTTATTAACAGGTCTATAAAGGGTGGACAACAAGCTACAAATAGGCTTTATAACTATACAGGTGGAGCGTACAACTATTTAAGACCTAAACGAGCGCAGATTGTTCCAAAATATGCAGTTGAACCTTTATATTCTGTAAAACCTTTGAGTATACCCGCGCAATATCCAACATCTTGGATGCCCTCGTCGATGCCTCAAAAAAGCTATAACCCATTCGATTAACTTAACTAAACTAAATTTAAAATATTTACTCATTATAATTATAAATTATGAGTAATTTGTTTTACCCTATTGTGATATCTGCAATTATTATTACAATTTATTATTATATATTTTTCTCTTATGAAAAAATTAAACAATACAGTAATACTTGGTATTTTATTTTTATAGTTCATTTAATTATACTTTATATGTGGATTATGATAGAAATGTACGAAATTTTAATAGATTCGCCTTTCGATAACCCGATTTCGATAGTTACTAATATTATGTATTATACATTGACATTATTGAGTTTAATGTGATTAATGTGATTAATTAATTTAAATTAAGTAGTATTTTAAGATTACAAGCTGTTTTAATTATTAAAAAAAATAAAATGTATGTAATTTATAAATATAAATATAAATGAAAATACTTGAATTGTTACTTTCACTTTTAATCGCTTCAATAATTATTATTTCATATTATTTTACTGTATTTTCACGTGATAAAATCAATAATTATACAAATCTCGGATATGCTATATTTTTGTCTCATCTTATCTTTCTTTTTATTTTAACTACTATAATACTTTATCTATTTATCACGACGATATTGAATTCTAACCAAATATATCCAAGAGGCCGTTCAGGGAGACAATTGCGTCAACCTTTACTTTACGAGTATAATTCTCCCGATACATATGAAGTAAGATATCCAATAAATACTCTTAAAAGATTTCCAAATAGAATTCAGAGTATTAGCGATGTATTAAATGAGAATACAAGACAATTATTCACAGGTAGTCAAAGACCTACAGTTAACAAATATGCATATAGACCAGGATTTAGAGGAGAAAAATGGGAATAAGATTAAACAGAATAATAAACTCTCCTAATAGACAATTTATTAATAAAATCTTGGCAGTTACAACACGGTTTTGAATTTACACATTCGCCTGAATTATTAACTCTAATTATAATTAATTCACAATTTTTAAGTTCATTGACATGCATTTTTTTGAGAGCATCTTTAATCGCGCTCACTTCAGCATGCAACGAAATTTTTTGTTTACAATTATAATTAGAATTAATATATGTATTAAACCCTTTTCCAACTATCTTTCCACGATATATCATAACAGCGCCATGATTAAAATTCATATCAGACTTCATTGCTTGATTAAATGCCTCATTAATAAACAGTCGCTTTATCATTTATAGATTATATTTTAAATTCTTTTAAATCATATTTTAACATTTAAGTTTATTAATAATCGTATTGCATAAACGCGTCAAGATCGTCATATAAACTAAGGGTTAATCTAGGAAACGTATCTGTGGTAGTCCCAAAATTAAAATATTTAATTAAAAAAATAAATAATAAAATACATAAAATACATAAAATTATTACACTTTTTAACATTTTAACTTCGTTTATTATTATAATTATAATAATTATTATAATAAAATTTTTTATCTTCGATTATTTCTTCTCCTGCTTCTTCCAAAATCGACTGGTTTAAAATTTCTATCTAAAAAATTTGGTGGCATTGGTGGTTGGTATAACATATCCGAACTACTTGGACTTCTTTGTAAATACATATTTTCTAAAGTTTCATTATCTACTAGAGGTTCACTAGACGATTCCCCTATAAACAGAGGTTGTCTAGGCTGATCTAAATTTTTAAGTTCAGTTCTTCCCAGCACCAGATCCCAGTAATCTTGTAAATTTTGGAATTCGGGTTGAGCATATCCGTTTTTAGCTAACCACTTTTTAAGATATGGTATGGTTGAACCCCCGGTTTTATTAGCCACGGCTTCCCTGTCAGCTCTTTTCCTTTCCAAATTTACTTCGTTTGCCCGTAGCGTGTTTGCTCTGCTTTCAGCATAAGCTCTTTCTTTTATAGGACCAGTCCAATTTGGAATTCTTCCACTTCTTCTAATCGGGGTTTCGGTTTGGTTTTCCAATTGCCCATCCGCGTCGCGTGTAGTGTTGGCTAGATAACCCCCGGATGCCGCAGCTGCAAGTCCCGCACCTCTCTGTAAATTTTGCGCCTGCGCCTCTTCAAATTCTCTTTCTATTTGATCTAAAAGTGGTCTACGTATTTCGTCTCGCCCACGTTCTTGCCAGTTTCTAAATCTAGCATTTACATTTCTGAGTGGACTAGAAAATCTGAACCACCTATCTATGAGCGAAATATAACGACGAATTAAGGTTCTATATTTATAAATATAATATATAGATACTACGAATATAATTAATTTAATTAAAAGTTTGAAATAATAACTGAAATTATTTTTTTTGTCGTGTTCTTCCACCATTTATAATTTATATAATATAAATATAATTATTTATCAAAACTCGAGTGGTGGAAAATCGTTATTTCCGAATGAAAATATAGGCAGATAATACGATGACATATTACCAAATCCATTCTGTCCGGGGTTTAAAATGAATGAATATAATACCGAACCAGATAAAAATGCTAAACCAGATAATAGTAACAGTACTATTATTATTTTAAACACATTGTATCTTGATTGGTCTTTATTTTCCATTTTATATATAAATAAATATTTAAATTGTTAAAATTAATTAGTATTAAATCTTTTTTGATTTAATAACTAAAATGTCTTATAGAAGAGGAGTTTTTATTAAAAACGCTGCAAAATTTTTGAATATCCAAGAAGATAATTTAATAGTAATTAATATGGAAAAGGGAATTTTTAATTTAACTATAGAAATCTGTAAGAAAAAAAATTTTGATCTCAAGTGGTCTGATTCTAATTTTTTAAAATTGTATTCGACGGAAGCTAGACGAATATTAGCAAATATTTCATATACACCTAATAGTGAAATATTAAAACAGAGAATAATAAGTGGAGAAATTGAGCCATATAAAGTATGTAGATTAACAAAGGAAGATATGCATCCCGAATTTTGGAATGCAATAAAGGCTGCGTATGTTCCGGAAATACTCAAAAATCCACAGGAAAAGCCAGACGGAATGATTAAATGTAGAAAATGTAAATCTATGAAAACGGAATATTATCAGTTGCAAACTAGAAGCGCCGATGAGCCTATGACAACTTACGTTACGTGTAACAATTGTGAACACAGGTGGAAATTTTAATAATTAAATACATTAAATACATCAAATTAAATACATCAAATTAAATACGTCAAATTAAATACTTTATTAATCTTAATACATTGTATACAATATGGCGACAATTGCTAGTAATATAATACGTCAAAAAATAAACGGTGTATTTACATATAAAGGAGCTAATAAAGAGGATTTGGAGAGAATACGATCTTTAGCTATACCACCCAACTGGAAAAATGTTAAAATAGATAGATTATCTAATGCAAAGATACAGGCAACTGGTTATGATTCTAAAGGCAGAAAACAATATATCTACAATAAAGAATACGTAGAGCGTAATAAAAAAAATAAATTTAATAAAATGAATACATTCGATTATAGTAAGTATTGTAGAATTTTACGCCATTATATGGCAGCTAATAATCTTTCGCGGAATTGTGTAATAGCTAATGTAATTAAATTAATGGAAGATCTTAACATTCGTGTAGGAAACGAATCTTATAAAAAAGAAAACGGAACTTTTGGAATATCTACTTTACTTAAAAAACATTACAAGAATGGAAAATTAACTTTTATAGGTAAAAAAGGTATTTTACATAATAAAATTATTAAAAACCAAAATAGCTTAAACTTCATAAATAGAGTTTTAAAAATTAAGGGGGACTATTTATTTTATGATGAAAATTGTTGTAGAATTAGTTCATCAGATCTTAATGCTTTTTTAAAAGAAAAGGTTCAGACCAATATAACATGTAAAGACATCAGAACTTACTGTGCTAATAAAATATTTAACGATTTTATGAGGAGCAAAAGAATTGGAAATACCGAGAATGAACGAAAGGCAAGCGTTTCATTGGGAATAAAGCACACTGCTCAAGAACTTGGAAATACGCCTAAAATTTGCAGAGACTCTTATTTAAGCCCCCAAAATATAAATAAATATATGCAAAATAAAATAAATATATGCAAAATAAAATAAATATATGCAAAATAAAATAAATATATGCAAAATAAAATAAATATATGCAAAATAAAATAAATATATACTAGATGACCATAATATTGTTAATTTTAAATTAACTTAAAACTTTTAAATATTTATTATTACTAATAACATGTTTAAAAGTTTTAATGAACGTAATAAATGTATCACAAAAGAAGATATTAAAAATATCACGGGATTTAATCCAATAAATATAGAATATTATCAAAAAGCTTTTATACATAAAAGTGTATTAAGATTTTTATCTAATGAAAATCTTAATAATTCTTATGAAAGATATGAATTTTTAGGGGATTCTATTTTAAACTTGGTTATTGCTAATTTTATATTTAATAAATACAAGGACAAGGAGGAAGGATATTTAACTCGTATAAGAACTAAACTTGTTAATGGAAAAACTTTATCTTATTTAGCAAAAAAAATTAAGTTAAATGAATTTTTGATTATTAGTAAAAACGTAGAAATTATAGGTGGTAGAGAAAATGATAGAATAATAGAAGATATATTTGAAGCATTTATATGCGCCATTTATTTAGATCTTGGATTTAAATATGCAGAAGTTTTTATCATTACAATTTTGAATAAATATTTAGATATTGATATAGTAGAAGAGGACAACAATTACAAAGATATACTTTTGCGTAAAATTCAAAAACAATTTCAGATTAACCCGGAGTATGAATTAATTACAACAACCGGTCCTCATCACACTAAAACATTTACTTCGGTCGTTATTATAAATGGAATTAAATATAAAACAGGTACCGGAAAAACTAAAAAAGAATCTGAACAAAATGCATCTAAATTTACATTAGAAAGTTTAGAATTTTAAGAAGTTGCACCAGAGCTACCAAATCCGGATACACCTCTTGTAGTATCCGTAGAAACCTCTCCAACCTGATATCCAGGAAGCTTACCATCGAAGCTAATAATTTGAAAATAACAACATCCTTCTTGCAACAAAACTTCCGTTTCTGATAAATTATCTACTATTACACAAACGTCACCTCTGTAATTTTTATCAATTATACCAATACTATTTGCGAGCCTGATCCCAGTTTTGGCAAGTGAACTTCTAGGGACAAGCATATAGCCATGTGTTTGACATCCCTTATAGTTTAAATTTATTTTAAAAGATTTCATATTTGGAGGTACAATAATAGATTCCTGCATGGGAACGTCTAATCCAGAATCTTCATTATTTTTTGCCTTAATGTAAGTTGGATGATTATGCCAGTAATAACTGTTAATAGGTTGAACTGTAATAAAAAATCTCATATATATTATTAATAATATATATCATAACTTTATATCAAAAGTTACTTAAACAGAAAATTTATATAATAGTTAAAAAGTAATGGATAATAGAGTAATTGATCTTACCGATAAACAGATTAATGTAGGAAACGCGGGATTTATTAAACTCGTGGATTGTATGCCACGAGTAATTTCTGAAGAATGTAAAGACATGATGTGCGATTTTGCGATTGTTCAAGCTGCACGAGTTTCTTTGGATCAAGGAATTAAGAACGTAGAACAGGATTCAAAATTGATTGAATTTCTTATTAAACATAAACATACAAGTCCTTTTGAGATGGTAAAATTTAAATTTCACGTAAAATGTCCAATATTCATTCAAAGACAATGGATCAGACACCGAACGGCGAATGTAAACGAAATCTCGGGGAGATATTCAGTTTTGAAACCCGAATTTTACGTACCTGATAAGATTTGTGTCCAAGGAGAATTTAATAAGCAGATGTCGGGAGACGAAATCCAGGACCCAGTTGTAATAGATCTATTTAATAAGTACATAGAAACTGGTATTAAACAGTATGAGTTGTATAATGAATTAATTGAAAAAGGTGTATCGAAAGAAATGGCTCGTATTGGCCTTCCTTTAAATATGTATACAGAATTTTATTGGTGCATAGATCTTCACAATCTTCTTAATTTTATAAGACTGCGTTCTGCTCCTAATGCACAACCGGAAATAAGACAATATTCAGATGCAATTAAAGAACTTATTAGAAATTTATGCCCACATACTATTAAATCTTTTGAAAAATATAATACAATTACATAAACTTAATTTAACTTAACTTAATTTAACTTAACTTAACTTAACTTAATTTTTATTAAAATTACGATATTTTATCTTATTTAAAATTAAATTATATATTTTAAATAAGATGAATACTATTGGAAAAAAACAAAGGCTTGAGGAGTGTCTTATTAAATTATCTTTACAATCTGGATTTAATTCATTCACTTCTTTTAAAAATCAAATGGAAAACAAATTATTGTCGTCTATACAAAAATCTACACTTGAAAAAGCCCTAATTAATTTAGCTTTAAGTTCAGGGTTCGACTCATTCATTAAATTTAAAATATATAAAGAAAATACAAACTGTTTTTCGGGTTATAAAGCTGTTTATCCAAAGGTTCAAGATATTTTAAAAGTGGACGATAAAATTTACGTCAAAAACCTTAAAGTTATGACTGGACAAAATTTATATGATCCTAAAACAGGTTCGGTTGTTAAATTATCTGATAAATTATCTAAAGAACTTGAAATAAATGAACCACCCTTAAATTGGTGGGCGTCGGAAAAATGGGATGGAATTAGAGCCTTATGGGACGGAGAAAAAATAATTTCTAGAGGTTCCGGTGTCGGTAATCCAAAAGTTTATACTTACGTACCAGATTGGTTCATTAAAATACTTCCACCTGGAATTGCTTTGGACGGAGAAATATGGATCGGAAGAGGAATGTTTCAATCCACTGGAAAATTGTCTAATATTAAACCAGGGTCAAGTTATTCATTGAAAGAAATAGAAGATATATGGTCTGGTAAAAATGGACATCCAGTAATTTTCAAAGTATTTGATGTTCCGAGTAATGCGGGCCCATTTGAAAAAAGAATGGCGTATTTACGTAATATTGTTCTAGATAGAAAGAAGTGTTGGGAACAAATCGATTATCCAAACAAGACTGTATATCCACTACAGTTTACTGAACAGGTTAAAATTGAATCAATGGAACAATTAGTAAATTTATATACAGATTTAACTTCTAACGGAGCTGAAGGAATAATGCTTCGCGCTCCTAGATCGCCATATGAAGAGAAAAGAAGCAAGTACATGTTGAAATATAAAATAAAAGAAGATGCCGAATGTATAGTAAGGGGATATTTACTCGGAGAAGGAAGGTTACAAGGTATGCTAGGCGCTCTTAGATGCGAGATGATTAAGGATGGAAATGCAACCGGAGTTTTTTCTAATATTGGAACAGGGTTTACAGATATTCAAAGAAAATATTATAATACACCTTCATCTACCGAATATATTCCTTTAGGTGCAATAGTATCTTTTAGTTATATGGAAATGACTGACGATGGAATACCAAGACATCCTGTTTATAGGGGATTGAGGTATGATATCAAAGCACCGGCCAAAACAACCAAAGATGTAAGTAAAGGTGTGAATGTAAATATGAATGTGAATGTGAATGTGAATGTAAATGGAGTAAAATACGTTCTTTCACAAATCGTTAATAAAATAGCTTCTTCAAAGGAACCAAATTGGCAGTTCAAAATTAAAAAATACAAAGAAGCAATTGCTATTTTATCTCAGAGTGGTGATTTAGTATTAAATACAATAGAAGACTATATTAAAACATTGAGAGATGGCGGAATGACCCTGGCCGACGAAGAAAAATACAAGCAAAAAAATGGTACATGGAAAAGCTCGATTATTCAAAAAATTGAATCAATAATTAAAACAGGTTCGGCAGATGGAATAGAAGTCGATAAACCAAAGGTAGAAGATGAAGAAACTGTTGCAATTGAAAATTTATCTAAAATAGCCGGGATAGGTAGAGCAACTGCAATTAAATTATACAATCAGTTTAATATATCGACTGTACAAGAATTAAAAGAACTTTACAAGGTTAATAAAAATGTAATCAATTCAAAACAGGCGATAGGACTTACTCATTATGAAGATCTATTAAAAAGGATACCAAGATCTGAAATGAATAATTGGAAAGATATATTAACATCAATCTTTCAGGATACGTTAGATAGTTTAAATTTAGAAGGAGATCTTGTTGTTTCTGGATCATATAGACGGGAGAAAGAAAATTCTGGAGACGTAGACGTGCTTATAATTTCTAAAGTATACGATGAATTCTTGTTAAATAGATTTTATACAAATTTAATTGAATCTGGAATATTCGAAAGAGAAAATGTATTAGCGAGTGGCGATACTAAAATTATGGCTATTGCTAAAATTTTAGATGTATTTAGACATGTCGATATATTTTATTATTCTTCTGAAGTTTTTCCATTTGCACTCTTATTTACAACAGGTTCAAAGGAATTCAATGTTAAAATGAGAGCACATGCACTTAAATTGGGATATTCGTTAAATGAAAGAAATTTAACTATGAAGAATGGCGGTTTAGTTTCTGAAGAAGAATTCTTTGCAAAAATTAAAAAAAGGAGACCTGAAACCGAAGAAGACATATTTAAATTTTTAGATTATAAATATGTCGAACCTAGATATAGATAATACAAATTTTTAATATTGATATTGTTAAAATTAATCTATATTAAAATATATTATATTTAATTATAATTAATATGGAATTAATAAGGGATGCACAACTAATAAAACACTTTGAAAATTTTGCCAGGAACATGATAGCGCGAAATAAAAATTTCGACGTTAAAAAATTTATAGGTGGATTACCAATAACACTTGAAAGAAAACACGTACATGATTTAGCATCAATTGATCCAGATGGTAAGAGTTACTACACTGTTACTCAAAAAGTAGACGGTACCCGGGTTTTAATGTACGTTGGTCCGCGTATAGGAGAATCTTTAAAAAGAGTGGTCTGTTTTATCGATCGAAATATGAATATATATACTCTAAGAGACAAAATGAGGGATGTTTTGAATTATATAGACATTAGAGAGGAAATGTTATTAGACGGAGAATTAGTTTTTTTTAATTCTGATGGAAAATCTTTTAAAGATTTAAAGTTTGGTGAAGTATCCGGAATTTCTTTCATGGCGTTTGATATTTTATATGGCCCCAGTAATATAAGTGTTGTAAATGGAGAAACTATTGTAGGCCAATCAGTATCTATGGTCATACCCCCCGATAATATACCGCGATCTTCTCCGTGGACGTATATTCAAAGATACGACATTCTGTATAAATTAATTGAAACTCCTTCATACGCCCCTGATATGATTCCAAAATTAACACATGCGCTCAAAGATATTAACTGGTTTAATGTAGAACTAAAACCTATATATTTTCTTAATCAAATTCCGAAGGAATATATGTTTACTGGTATATATAACGATATTGGGTCGGGGTTTCTTCAAAATAGTCTTAAAATTTCCAGAGACGGTTTTTATAAAAAATTAAAAGAAAAATTTGATAAAGGAAATACTCAAGTGTTTATATCAAAGAGATTAACTTTAGACGGACTAATTTTTACATCATACAAAACTTTATACACAATTGGTACTTGGAATAAATTTAAGAGCGAACAGTTTAAATGGAAACCTCCGGCCGAACAAACTGTAGACTTAAAAATTAAAAAAATATCTAAAACAACTGCAAATGTATTAGTTTTATTAAATAAAGATGAGGTATTGTTCCAAAAAAACTATAGACCATCCGTAGTTAAAATAGAACAAACTATAAAGGACGGATCTATAGTTGAGTTTAAACTAACCACTGGCGGCGATTTTGAGTATAAAGATATAAGAACAGATAAAATTTATCCAAATTCTTTAACAACCGTATTAAATGTAATCAATAGTTTTAAAAATCCAGTTTTGATAAAAGATTTGTATTATTTTTTTAGTCCAGAACTTAAAGATTCTATTAAAAAAATTTTAGAATACTCTGATAAAAATAAATTACTAAACTGTTTAGCTATAAATGGTAAAATCTCATATATTAATAAAAATCAATATTCTGAATTAAACGAGATGATTAAAACTATAGATACAACAACCGATAACGAAGTAGAACTTAGACTTGGAATAATCGGTCAAAATTTTAATCCGAGAATTAGTAGAGAGGATTTTATTGCTTATCTTAATATAGTTAGAAGTTTAGATTTTGTGAGTAAAATCGAAGATTACGTAGATTTATATAGTGATAACGAAGCTGGAAAAATAAGAACTAGACACGAATTTTCTAGAGATTTTGGAAAATATTTACCTTTAACATCTATTAACAAACAACGAATATCTAATATAGACTTTAATCTTAAAAAAATAGCCGGATTTGATGTAAGATTTTCTAGATCTTCTGAAAAGGTATCGGATATATTTAATCTAAATGGTGATGGACAGCGAAAATACCGGTTGACATTTACGGATAGGAGTAATCTATATAGAATAGATTTTACTGCTATTACTGATGTAATTTTAAACGATAGAGTTTTTAAACAAAAAGATAATCCCAACGAAACCTTTCAGATCGAGATAGAACTATTGTCTAAAGAAATAACTCAGGAAGAAATTTTTAATCTTCTTTTAAAAATCTTCAGTAAACGCTAATTTTTCACCATCAAAAATTAATGTACGTTCAAAATAGAACCATCGATCATTTTCACTAAAAAACGTGTAATTAATTGGATAAAATTTTACCAACAACAGATCCACAACATATTCGTAAGTTAGAGTTTTTGATATTTTTTTAAGAATAGAAATTTTTCTATTTTGAACTATATTTCCATTTATATCTCTATTAATTTTAATTCTAAGATAGTCACCAATTTTTAAACCTATCGGCAACTTTTCAAAAAAGGTATACCTTCTAATTAAATCTATTCCAATTCCAACTGGAAGTTCTTTATAATCATAACCAAAATCAATTGTATATGTAGTATAATTTATTTCAAGTATTTGTAATTCTAATATATCAGGGTATTTGTCCTTGTCACTCCATAGAATATTATCATTGATATCGTCGTTATTAATAAAAACAAGTTTGTTTTTTTCGTTATTTTCAATTATAACGTTAGAACCTTCTACCAAATCAATATAATTATCGGGGAAAACAAATATTATATCTGTTATTCCAGTAAATTTTGATAATAATTCGCGAAGTATTAATTCTCTATCTATAAATGTATATTCTTCCAGGTTTTCGTTGTAATATATTAAATTTATTATTGTATAAACATACTTAGATTCTTCTAAATTAAAGGATAAAAAACCGTTTAAAACTATTACGTCGTTAAAAACTTCCGGAATATCTATTTCTATTGCATTAAATCTATAGTTTATAAAAAAATTACGGTCGTTGGATAAAAATAGAAAAAAATTGTAAGAATCGATTCCGACATTTTTGAGCGCATATTTATTTTTAGTTAAATCGAGAACCGTGTTATATGTTAAATCTCTCATTCTCACTTTTGTATAACCCAATATTTCTAAAAATATTTTCTTGAGCTCTAAATTGTACTTTTCATTAAGGGGTGATGTTAAATTGTGTATTAATTCCCCCCTCGAGTCAATTTTTAAATCAGAATTGTAAAGATTTATTTTAATGCATTGTAACAATTCTTCTTTTGTAAATGAATTCAAACCCCTAAAATACCTACTTTCTCTTTTAAAATCTTCTCCTTTAACTACTAAAGTTTCACCTGTTCTATTTACGATCACTTCGTAGTCGTTATTTTTCTTAGATAATTTTTTAAGAACTGTTACGGTTTCAAAAACTCCATCTACTAATACTTTAGATGTAGCTCCTTTAACATTGCTTCCAAAAATTATTATTCCAGATTGTTCATCATTATCCTCCGTTATTCTATTTAAAAACTTTTCTTCAAAAGTTTTGGATTCTGCGCCCAATGGAAAACCTTTAATTAAATATTCTTTCATTTTTTCAATAGATTTTTTACTTTTTGCCTCGCAACATGGGTAAAAAATTCCTTCGTCCTCTAAACCCAGAGGATCTAGATATTGATAATTTGGGTCCGGGCACTGCCCTTTCCAAGAATAAGGAACTGGGTGCATTTGTTCATAATAGGTGGTTCCGTCTTTTGACTTTCTCGTTCTAATAGGTCTACAGTTAGGCGGAGCATATCCAGATATTGTATTTCTTTCTGGTTTAATAGCACCGCTCGTTAAAGTTTTTTTAAGAAGAGATGCGTTATTATTTTCAAAAAGGGTAACAAAAACGTCTCTAAGTGAGTTGAAAAAGTTTACATTAAGAGGTGTAAAACTATTTCCACATAAAGAATCTTTCATTATTTTTTCTCCACATCTAGACATTGTCAACATGACTACCCCGTATTTGTTAATTATTCCTGTTATTTTAATGCCAGCCACCGGAATACTAACGAATTTTATATATTCTTTAATCATAGTTTGGTTGCGCGATATTTTTCCAGAAGAATATGACCACTCTATTATTTTAATACCGTTAAAATTTATAACCCTTATTCCATCCGATACGGTATCCACTGTTGTATATTCAGAATTTATTAAATTTCCATATGAATCTGTAGGTGCAATCAGCGTATTGAGATTCTCAAAATTAATTTCTAAGTCTCTGGACAGACTAAATTGTGCGGTTATAGAATGCGTATAAGATTTATATTCTAGATATTCAAACTCGGGTAATCCCGTAAGTTCTTCAAATTTTTCCAAATCTACAGCACCCGATTTTTTAATTTTATCAATTAACATTGCTATTAAAAAATTTAACTTTTCTGGTTCTTTCGGTATATTAATTAAATTTATCAATCCATTTTTACTTACCCTTATTGATGTTTTGTTTTCTCCATCTTTGTAAAAAATTATGGCACTATTTAAAAATTGTGTAGTAGAGGTTTTATTTGCTAATTTTTTAGGCCCTCGTTTTTTAATAATTCCGGAAAACTGTATTTTAGTCAATATTCCAGAATATTTTTCCAAACTAAATGCTGGATCTAATATATTAATTTCATCTAGTATAAACAATAACTCATCGTTTAACTCGCCCTGTGTTATTGTTTTATTAATTATTTTTTGTTTTAATTCATTATAATCACCGTCGTATGCCCGATTTTTAACGATCAATTCGTTAAATCCACCTAAAGTTAAATATAAACTTTTATCATCTGGATATGGACATTCAATAGTGTGAAATTGAGGACCCTTTTTATAACAGTAACTACAGTATAATCCTTTTTTAATTGGTCCAACTGGTGGTCTATTATAATTTGAAGTTATAGTACCCGCGCCCATATTCTTTTTCTCTGCAAAATTTATTCTATAAAATCCACTATCTAACTCATCTAGTGGAAATTTAGTTTTAAGAGCGTCCATATTAATAATTTCCTCAAATGTATCTAATTTATTAACAAAAAAATTTATACTATTAATTTTAATTTCTTTACTCATTCTAGTATTATAGTATTAATTAAATAAAATGATTTAAAAAAAAAACTATTAATTAATATTATGATTATGATTATGATGAAAAAAGAAATAGAAAAATTTAACCTTCTCTTAAGTGAATTTTTAGAAAAAATAATTTCAAAATTCGAAGCCCCAAAACTAAAAACATATAGGCGTGCCTTTATGATGCTAAAAGATACATATCCAGAAACACCTGTAAATTTATTTATGGTTGGGTGCATAAATTATAAATCTGAGATTTTGAATAGAAATGATGCATTTTTTTTTAAAGATGAAAAAATAAAAGAAAATGTTAAAAAATTTGGAAATTTTTCGCAGGATTGTGGTCTAGATGTATATTGGAACGAGCTTACCCCAAATACAAAAAAGGCAATTTGGGATTATATACAATCTCTATTTGTACTTGGAGAAATAATAATTAATAATAATACAGAAACATTCAATAAATATAACGCTTTATATGCGTCCGATTATAAAAATGAACTAGAAAATTTTCAAACCGTATTTTCAAAAAACTTTTTAAATAAATTAAATTCTTAATTAATTATAAGTAAATGACTTCGTATTGGATAAGTGACATATGTATATTATTTAATTCTTTTGAAATAAACCCATTTGTAGGCCCTGATAAAAATTTTAAGTATAATGCTCTTACTAGACTGATTATACTAATCACTCTTATATCTGCCATTTTTTTTGATAATTATAGGGACATAGGATTGACTGGACTAATTTCTTTAATGCTTTCTGTTATCATATATTTTGTATCTTTTAATAAGGACATGAATTATAAAAAACCAAATCCATTAGATTCCGTTGAACAGAATGATAATAAAGTATCATCGAATTATGAAAAAGTTAAGATATCAGACGAAGATACCAACAAAAAAAATCTAAACATAGTACGATATGAACCAGGTAGAGATACAAACAAATTATCTAAAATTTTATTTCTTGATTCTGGAAATTTAGAAAATGAAAATGAAAATGAAAATGAAAATGAAAATAAAAATGAAAATAATATTAACACAGAAATTTATAACACTCCTGCTAGATCTTATAATGTAACAGGTTCTAAAATTTTAAACGATATTACAAAAAAGGATAGTATGAATAATAATTCTAGAATTTCCGACGAATTGTTTAAAAATTAAATTAAATTAAATTGAATTTAATTAAATTATATTTAAAATTAAATTATTTGTTTATTTGTATATTGTTAAATGTCGTTTAACTCCTCTAGATTAAATGATTATAATTCTAAATCTTATAATAATACATCTTACATTGATTATACCCGATACCAGGGATTTAAAAAAATAAATATCGATTATACAATTGCTAGTAGTAATACTCCTCTAACAACTGGTCCTGTATTTAATGCTAACAAAATCACAGGGGGCGAATCAAATCTGGCTTATACAAGATCGCAGGAAACATTTAAAAATGATGCATTTACTAGGAAACAAATGACTAAAGAATATAATAAAATTAGATAAATAAACTATTTAAAAATTATTTAATATTTAAAATTATATATTAAAGAATACTAAACATGTTAATGTTGTCAAACATAAGAAGTTTAAGATTCGTTAATCATGATTTAGTAGATGTTTCGTCGTCAGAAATACATAATGAAAATGAAATAAATAATGAAAATGAAATAAATAATGAAAATGAAATAAATTCTGAAAACGAAGATGAATTACATGGTGAACTTCTCGACGAATTTCAGGGCGATGTAGGAGAAATTATAGATGCATATGGTAATAACACGTTAATTTTGTTAAATTATAGAGGTAGAACTTTTTATTATTTTTTTGAAGAAAAAGAACAAAACTTACTCACACAAAGTCAATTTGATAATCTTAAAAAATACACACAGTTTTTAGTTTGTCCAATATGTATGGAAGATTCCGATGAAAATATTGAATTACCGTGTGAACATATTTTTTGTAATAAATGTATTAAAAAATGGTTATTGCAAAAACAGAACAGTTGTCCGAATTGTAGAAACATTTTAACCTAACTCAGTTCATTTTCATTTTCACTTTCACTTTAGCTTAACTTAATTTAATTTAATTTAATTTAATTATGCTTTAATAGTTAAATTAAAATATTTAATTATTACTAAAATGAAAACACTGATTATAATGTTGATATTTTCATTGGCATTTATTGGATTTCATATAAATGGGGACATTACTAGTCTTATAAAGAAACCTGAAACTCGTGAAAAATTTGAAAATCGTGAAAATCGTGAAGACGAGAATGTAAATGTAAATGTAAATGTAAATGTAAATGAAAATGAAAATAAAAATGAAAACGATAATGAAAAAATATTTAATGAAATGGGAGATCTTCTAAATCCACCGCGAGAAAAGTTTGAAGATATTAGAGTTATTGATATGACAACTTTTAAGGGTGAGGGAATGGCATCTGCAAAACCTCAGATGAACCCATCATCTAGGTTAACAGACGATAATGGTCTTACTATAAATTTTGGATCGTACAAAGATAATTTCCCTTACGAATCTTCTTACATTAAAAAAATAAATTCTAAAAATGTAGTAGAAGCCAATAAAAATGTACCAATTAATAAATATAAAAATCAATCTAAAGTCAGTAATGTAATTTTACCAGATGGAATAAAAGAATATGTAGAAGATTTTGACTATTTTAAAAAATCCGTGAGCATTGTAAAGGATGCGATTGGTGAAAGCAATAAAATTTTATTAGTTCCACATGAAAGAATTATTAACAAGGCGGATAAAATAAGTAATTATTTACCGGATGAAATAGTTTTCAAAACCAAGCCAGAAATGGAAGAATTTATAAAACAAAGAAATTATCTTTTAGCAACAACTGTTAACAAAAATAAAATGTTTTATGAAACTTCTAAAAATATTGAAGAGTCTAAAATGCTTTTTAATTTAAATTAATATATTACATTATATTATATTATTA
>Ga0187844_10000131_pt1 | contig 55248 bp, 50 predicted proteins | sample SpaLakP09_SKY_50_FD_134517 | JGI IMG/M metagenome (GOLD analysis project Ga0187844, IMG submission 134517) | Oligotrophic lake water microbial communities from Sparkling Lake, Wisconsin, USA - SP09_SKY_50 | ecosystem: Environmental > Aquatic > Freshwater > Lake | place: USA: Sparkling Lake...
CTGCCTGAGTTCAATGGAAAACTTGTACTCGAACGACGAAGCAAGCACCGGATCGCGCCGCCGCCATTCGCCCAGGATGATCTCGATGATATCCAGCTCGTTCTTGTCGAGGAACACCCGCATGTTGGTGTCCAGGTCCATCAGCCCCAGCATGTCGCGCAACACCAGCTGATACGTGGCCAGGCCGCCATCGCATTGGCCTGCACTGACTTCGGTGACGATGCCGCAAATGCTGTGCAGTTGGCCGCGGTCCGTAACAATCTGCACTTCCGCAGCCAGGCCGATCAGGGATTTCAGTGGAATGCCGTCATCGGCCGATATGCACAGCACGCGGTATTCGATACCTTCGCACATGGCTTCGCTGCCCACGATCCGCTGCGGCATCAGCAGGTCGTCCCGAATGCCATCCGCACACGCAAGGCGCAGGCGCAACGCGCGGTTTGCGGTACTCAAACCAAGTTCCGACAGAAGCTGAGCAATCAAATCGTTTTCGGCGAACATGGTTGACTCCGCAATGCAGTGGAACAAGATTAGTCCAAGGCAACGACACCGATTTGCGCAACATCAAGGAGTTGGTAAAGCGAACAATTGCCCGCGGGGCCGGTCCACAGGCTTCGTCACCAGGCATGCTCCCATGCCGAGGCGGGTTCCCACTGACGCGCCCAGCGTTACTGAACGGACATCTTCAGTCCGCAAGATGACGTTAAGGTCGAACTCAAGCGCAGGTGTGGCGAACAGCGACAACAGATGCATGAGCGCCTTGCGGGCTTCCCCGCCGGGAAGAAACGCGTCAAACTCACTCCGGCCAAGGGGACCTACATGAATGCGAACGCGGGAATGCCGTTCCCAGCACCGGGTACCCAGCGTGGCGCCTTGGCCCAGGGTCGTGTTCTGCTTTCCAAGCCTGGATAGTTCAGACTCGCCAAGCGCATCCCACTTGCCAATGAACTGCTCAAGCACCACAGGCACCCGTAAGTATTCACCCAGGACACGGCCTATGGTTCTTGCGGACACAGGTCGCTGCCGCAGCTGTGCCGCGAAATGTGCAACGAGCTCCTCGCCATCGGCGCCTGCCAGCGCCAGCTGCATTGGCAGCAGCACGTCCTTGCTTGCCGCATCAAGCCGGCTGCGGATCCGGTACTTCTCCCACGCCTGGTAGTGCAACACCATTATCCGGTTCAGGAAAATATCGAAGAATGCACGGCCCCCTTCGTATTTCCCGCCTAACACCTGCGCCGCGATATCTTCCGTATAGCGGTAAGGCATCGCTCCGTGAACGCCAAGAAACCCCATATAGGCCGGAGTGATGGAAATTTCCCGCGCCTCGCCAACCGCTTCGGCCACCAGCGCTTCCACCTGGCTAGCCGGAAAATTCATCGAAAGACTGTTGCGGTAACGTATAAGCCGCGGCCATGCCTCCGGCGGCAGTCCGCTCTGGCGAAACCACAAGGTCAACACGCGCACAGCCTGCACAAGTTCAAAGCGCTGCGGCTCGCGCAGCAGGCGCTCGATTACACTAGCGTTGCGTCGCCGCAGCGTGGCTTGCATCGGATGATCTCCTGTCCGTTCGCCATCGATAAAACCGTCAATTGCGTAAACGAATTCAGATGCGTGTACATGCCCAGAAAGTGGTCGATACACGCAATAAATGCATGCATGCTGCTTCCCACGTATGCGGATTCGTCGAGCGTGATTACAACTTCAGTCCCGTGCACCCGCGCGCCGCCATGCCTGTCCTTGATCCACGCCCGTGCCGGGCGCTGCGCAATGCCGACAATGCCGCGAATCTGCCGCTGCGTTCCTGCTGATTGCGGCAAATCGTACAAGGCCAGCATCTCGGTAAATGCTTCCAGGTTTTCCTGCACCAGCGATCGATGGTTCAGCGATAGCTGGGCAATCAGGCGCCAGTGCGCTCTGGCGGCGAAACGGTAGCTTGGCGTCGGCTTGCGCAACAGTTGAATCGGAAAACTTACCGCCGCCCCCTCCACTTTCAAGTCCCCGGAAAGTCCACCGACTTGCAGCATTCGTGGCATGTCCCGGTTTGTGCACGTCATTTCCACGGACGCAGTCGCCGTTTCCACCACCAGGGGATTCAAGTCGATATCAACCAGGCTAATCATCGTTTCGTGGCCCGGATTCGTGCGCGCTTGAAGCTCGTCGCGGCGGATCGCAAAGTAATGTCCTTTGCGTCCGCCAGCCAGTCCGTGCCGCATCGAATAATACGGATGGAATTCAGTCACCGTGCTCCCTGCCGGGGAATCGCGCACAAGACGCACGCTGTCGACACTGTAGATATCGAACGCGGCCGGCCTTTCGCTACTAGCCCGCAAAAGGTATTCGGTACTGGCGCACGTCAGGTCGATGGGCGATGCCGTGCATTCGAACAGATTCACAATAGGCGTGCACGCCAGCCGCAAGTTCCGGTGCGACAGCGGCTTGAGTATGCGCGCGACATCCGACTCCACCGCAAGGTCCCCTATGGCCAGGAACAAGCTGATGCTTTGCCCGGCTGGCGGCAAATAACTTCCCAGCGCAAGCAGGTCGATATCGAAGAAATTGAACTTCTCCGGCGCGGCAAAGTATTCCGTGAGCAGCCGGTATCCAGGATGGTCACCGGCAGATGTAGGCAGCATGGCGTCGTCTTCAGAATATCCGACCGATGCAATCGGAATGGATGCCAGTTCTTTCATCGGCACGTGTCCCGGCACTTCGACATATGCCCTCACCGTATTCATGAAAAAAATATCGCGCAAAGCCGCACGCAGTGCCGGCTCGCCATCGATAAACACGCGCAGTGACCCCAGCTTCAAATTGCCGAGCGTAAGACTGGCGCAAACGCCCTCGATATCGATCCGGATTATCGACGCCGCCACGGAACGTACATGCGGCGGATACTTGAACACCGGTTCAAAAGCCACCCTGGATAGAATCACCGGCGCAATAGTCACCGGGTACACGGACCGGAATCGGCACGCCACGCCATTCTGCACATCCGCAGTCATCACTGTCCCAGCCGGCAAGGTGGTGACAACGCTCATGCCCTCCGCATTTTCCCGACTGTATGCAAACGCGGCGATCGAACTGGAGGGAAATGGACGGACAAAATGCGGATAATTCACATGCAGCAGCGATTCGGTAAACTGGGGATAGCTATCCTCCAGCTGGCGCAGGATACGAGCACCCAGCATCACCACCGACTCCACGATGCGCTGCACGCTCGGATCCTCGCACGCGCCATCCACGATGCCCAGCTTTCCGGCAAGCTGCGGATACTGCTCGCCGAACTCACGCAACAGGATCGCAAGTTCCCGGCTCTCGCGCTCGTAGAAGGGCAGAAGTTCTTCGATCATCGCCGTCCTTCGCGCGGCGCCAGGCTGATCGAATAATGCAGGTTCGACGGACGCAGCATCGCGTCGAAGCGAACCTGTCCGGAAGCAGTAGCTTGCCTGAGCGTACCCACGATGACGAATTTCAGCTGATTGGTAGCGCCGCGCTCGATGAATGCCTCGGCTGTCACATTCGACAGCCGCGGCTCGAACCGTTCAATCGCATCCTTGACCGCTGCGGAAAGAACCTTCCGGTCTTCGTCGCTCGACAGGCACATGTCGGCAAAATCAGTCAGTCCATAGTTAAGGACCGATTGCCGTGCCAGCGGAAATTGCTCAAATACCGCATGTGAAATGGCGACGCGCGTATTCAGCAAGCCCTCAAGGTCCTGCGCCACCGCCATTTTGAGTCGCTCAAGGCCGGTATGCGATTGCCCATCGTCGGAGCCGCCGGCCGCCATGAGCCGTTCCCACACGGTCGGGACATAGCTTTCACCGCTTGCCATGCAATCCTCGCTATCCAATGCCCAACGGACATTATTGGATAACTTCTCCTCGGCAATTTGCGCTAGCGCAAACTCACTGGTGCACCGCCACGCGATTGCGCCCCAGGTGCTTGGCCTCGTACAACGCTTCATCAGCCGCCCGCAAGACGTCGGCGCTCGACTGGCCGACATCGGGCGTCATCAGCGCAACGCCCACGCTGATTGTCACCTTCCCGAACTCGCTATCCGCATGCGGCATCTCCAGCGATGCCACCGCGCGGGTCAGCACTTCCGCCATCCTCGCCAGTTCGCTTGCTGTCGGGTGATACCACACCACCGCAAACTCCTCGCCGCCGTAGCGCGCGGTAATATCCAGCGGCCTGCGCGCATGGTGCGAAATGACATCGGCCACCGCGCGTAAAGCCGCATCGCCCTGCGCGTGGCCGTATAGGTCGTTGTACTTCTTGAAGTGATCGATATCGATCATGGCCACAGCCACATCCTGCTTGTCGCGCATGGCCTGGCGCCAGATGCGGTCCAGGTGCAGGTTCAATGTGCGCCGGTTCGACAAACCGGTCAGCCCATCCAGTTCGGCCAGCTCGTTAAGCAGCTTATTAATCAGAAACATCGTCCGCGCGCTGTGTTCGAGGAAATAGCCGCCATAGGCACCCACCGCGTTCGCCGCACACATGAAAACAATCTGGTACAGCCGCGCCTGGGGATCCGTCTGGTACAGCATTTCCATGGCGATAAACGCGGCCAGGGTGACCAGGTTGGCGATCAGGGCGCGCCACCACTGCAGGCAGGTGATCAGGTAGATGAACAGCGCAATGAGCAGGATGCCCTCGTAAGGGATCTTCGCGCCCATTTTCAGGCCGATTCCCAGCAAGGTGACAGTAGCGAGCCCGGTCAGCATGGACGCGCCAAACATGGCAGTGCGAAGGTATTTGCGCAGGCTTTGGCTGTAGCTGAACGCCAGCGTCAGGATGAAGCTCGGAATGATCAGCCCAAGGCGGATGCGCGCCGTCCACCACGACACGTCAGGGGGCAGGGTCAACAGGTCGATAACGACGAACAGCGCAAAGAGAAACGTCGCCAGAAAGGCAGCCAGGCGCACACGCACCAGGTGACCTTCGGTGTAGAAGGCCTGGAACTCGCGCTCCAGCTCTCCCTCGAAGCGCAGCCAGCGGTAGCCGCGGACAAACGCTTCCCGGTACGCAGACTGGCTGGTCAGGCTAAGGAGTTCGGAATCGATGTTCAACATGGGTGTCAGTCATGAGTCCTGGTTACTCAGCTGATCATACTCTTCCTTGCTGCTGCAAATTTTTAACCGTGCGCGGCTTCACTCCACGACAGGCACAGGCGCTGTCGGCTCAGTGGAAAAGACGTCCGTCCTGATCACCACCATGCGCTGCGGCTGTTCGCTCAGGTAGATATCCACCAGCAAGGTCGTCTTCTGATACGGCCCTTGCGTGCTGCCCGACGGCAAATTTGTGTGATTCAAGTTCGCTTCGCCCTTCAAGCTGCACTTGACGACCGGTTCTTCAATGCACTTCACGCCGCGCCGCATCAGGTAATCGGCGGTCAGCCCGTTGGCCGGATCCCTGCCCCGGTACAGCTCCGCGCGCAGGTATTTTTCGATGCCCTTCGGCGTGCTCATGTGATTACGGCGCAGCACTTCCACGATGGCCTTGTCGCCCTCGCCTACGTAGCCGTACGTGCCCAGGCGCGACACGCAGCCGGACGACAATGCGGCGATGCACAAAGTCAGGCAGAGCTTTGGTGACATTCTGAAATCCCGCTTAGAAGTGAGTTGCTCATTCTACTGCGAGTCTGTGATCGATGAACTTGCATCGTGGATATTTCACAGTTGAAGCAAGCTCTACTGGAACAAGCACACGGAGAGGGTATCCCTACCCCTCTCAAATCCGGCCACCGCCCGATACTGCACGATACCACCCGATACGGCGCGATAGTCCAACGAAACTGCGCGAAACACGTACGAAACCTCACGAAATGCAGACGATTTTGCGCGATTTTGCCGCGAAACTGAACGATTCACACCATGAATGTCTAACAGATTATGAAATTCAAATGCGCCGCAGAAATCGTTTGAAATCGTGAAGTAATCGGCCAATTTCGTGCGCATTTCGCGCGTTTTCGTCGGCATTTCGCGCATTCTCGCTCGACTATCGTGCGGTATCGGCCAATATCGTGCGAAAGCGAGCAAGCCATGATTCCGACAACGCGCCACCACCCCAACTACGAAGCCTCCCTGCCAATTACCGCCGAGGAATATCGTCAATTGCAGTCAGCCGCGACCGCCACATTTTTCGAATTGGAATTCTGGGAAATTGGGTCCATGGCAATTCGTGACTGGCTGGCCAATAATCAGCCCCAGGCTATCGCCTTGCCAGCTGTAGCTGGCTATCAATGGAAGAACGTGTTCCTGCCAAACGGCACGGTGCTGCGCACAGTTTTCAACGGCAAAAATTTCCATTGCCACGTGAAAGATGACGGCATCAAGTACGAAGGAAAAGAAGTATCGCCGAGCGGGTTCGCCAACGCGGCCGGCGGAACGCGACGCAACGCCTGGAAAGTTGTATGGGTGCTGATGCCCAATACTTCAACCTGGACCCTGGCTGAGGAATTGAGGGGAAAGCGGCGCCCGCGTGGCGCCAAGGCATAGGCTACTGCGTGGCCTTCGCACCCTTCGCATGATGCAAATGCTGCTCCACCGTCGGCAGCATTTTCGCAGCCAGTGCCTTCACATCCGGATCCCTGGCGCGTGCCTCGTCCTTGATCAGCGCGGCAAGCACATGCTTGTGGTCCGCCACGCCAGCCTCCGCCATGTATTTCTTGTCGAATGCTTCGCCTTTCAACTTGCCCAGCCTGGCGACCATGGCCTTGCGCTTCGCATCCGGCGCGGTGGGCAGGTTGATGCCCTTGTTCTGCGCCAGTTCGGTCAAGTCCCGCAAGGCCTTGCCATGGTCCTCGACCATTTGCCTGGCAAAGGCTTTCACCGTAACACTGCTACCCTTGTCCAGCGCCAGCTTGCCCGCCTCAATCTCGGCGATGCTCGCCTGCGCCATGCCATTCACGATCGCCATGTCGGTCTTGTTCAGGGCCGGGGCCGCCGGGGTGTTCATGGTTTGCGCGCTGGCAGTAGCAGCGGCCGCAAGCACTGCCATCAGCAGGGCCTGGATTACTCTCGATTTCATGTCTTGCTCCGGAAAAATTGGTACACATCAGTACAGAAGTGTAGTGGCGGACGCCGTTTCCCAGCGCCCGGTAGCCTGCGCGCAAGGGCTGTTGCCCGGCAGCCGCAATGATGGGTTAACACAACCGTTTGTTTGATCTGGGCCAAACCCGCGCCCTGTCGATTCGGGGAAACTAATTGAACGGCGGAGTAGCAAAATGGAAATGCACCAGCCTGCAAAGCTGGTTAAGTTGGTTCGATTCCAACATCCGCCTCCATCCCCCCCTTCTTCTGCAAAGGGACTGTTGATGAAACAGACCGCGCACCCCTCATTCCTTTTCCTCGCCAGTGTTTTCCTTTGTAGCGACCTCATCGCTGCACCCCAGAAAGCGCCCGTGCCGCGGGTCGAAACCACCTATAACTACTACGTTGCCACCAACGGGGCCGACTCCAACCCGGGCACGGCCGAACTGCCTTTCCAGACCATCCTGCGCGCATCCAAAGTGGCCTTGCCGGGCACCACCATCCACGTGGCGCCAGGCACTTACGCGGGCGGCTTCAAGACCGTCATGAGCGGCACCGAATCGCAGCGCATCTACTATGTGTCCACCGTCAAGTGGGGCGCGAAGCTGGTGCCGCCCACAGGTTCGGAAAACAAATATGGCTGGGAAAATCGCGGCAACTTTGTCGACATCGTCGGCTTCGAAATTGACGGCAGCAACACGGTGCGCGGCATCAAATGGACGCACGGCATCTACAACGGCGGTTCGCGCGTCGTCATCCGCGACAACCGCGTGCACCACGTGGCGCTCGACATCGGTTGCGCCAGCGCTGGCGGGGCCGGCATCGGCATCGACAGTTATTACGGCGGCGTGCAGAGCGACGTGGTCGGCAACACGGTGCACGACATCGGCGCGCCCGGTTGCCGCTTTGTGCAGGGCATCTACATCAGCACTTCGGGCAGCGCGAAAAACAATGTCGTCTACCGCATCGGCGGCGCCGCCATCCAGATGTGGCATGACGCGCACAGCGTGGTAGTGAGCAACAACACGGTGGCTTTGTCGACCACGGGCATCCTGGTCGGCGGCGGCGACTTCTATCGCACCAAGGGCCCCAACGACTACACCAGCGTTCACAACAACATTGTGTACGACAACAAGTACGGCATCTCGGAACAGGGCGCCACGGGCGCCAACAACAGCTACCGCAACAACCTGGTGTTCCAGAATCCGGCAGGCGACTGGACCCTGCGCAACGGCTTGAAGCACTCGGGCACCGTCGCGCAGGCGCCACAATTCGTCAAGTACGGCAAGCACGTGCCGCCCGACTTCCGCCTGCGCAGCAATTCGCCGGCCATCGGCAAAGGTACCGACGAACAGGCGTCGCTCATCGATGCCGACGGCAAACTGCGCACCAGGAGTTCAGGCATCGATATCGGAGCCTTCCAGCACTGACCGCTGACCGCTCCGTTTTCACAGGCCAGGGCTGCGTCCCTGGCCTTTTTCTTTTCTCAATCGAAACGATACATGTAGGACGGCTACACACTGCGATATCCATTCTCGCCAAAACTCCGTATTTTCAATGAAATAAGTGATATTCACACACTATTAAAGTTTACATTTTAAGTAGTTCTGCTACATTTCATCTCGGGATGATCATCCACTCCCGTCCCACCTGGCGCCAATTCACGGCGCGTATCACCTGCAGTTCGTTCCAACGGCCGTGCCCTTCGAGGGAGACAACGGGGGCATCGTGCCGGGCATCGTTTTGTTGCTGTTCATTTCCACTACTTAAAATCATAAGGAAACAACATGAAACAACGCATCATCGGAAGACTCATAGGCAGTATCTTCGCGGCCGGCGTCCTGTCGGCAAGCATCATCGTTCCGGCCCAGGCCGCCCTCAACCCACCCCATACCTCGGTGCAAATGTTCCGCTGGAAGTGGACCGAGATCGCCAGGGAATGCACCAACTGGCTCGGTCCCCAGGGCTTCGGCGGCGTGCAAGTGTCGCCGCCGCAGGCAACGCCCAGCCTGGGCACCTGGTGGGACGTGTACCAGCCAGTCAATTTCACTTCGCTCCAGAGCAACCTGGGTAGCGAAGCGCAATTCCAGTCCATGATCAACACTTGCCATGCGGCAGGCGTGCGCATCTATACGGACGTGGTGGTCAATCACATGGCCGCCGGTTCGGGCACCGCGTCCAATGGCTCCACCTGGAATTCGACCAGCCTCAGCTACCCCAATTTCAGCGCCCAGGACTTCCACAGCAATTGCGACATCCAGGGCGGCGACTACGGTTCGCCAGGCAACCGCAACAGCGTCATGAACTGCCGCCTGGTGGGCTTGCCCGACCTGAAGACCGAAAGCACCTATGTGCAGGGGCAGATCCGGAATTACTTCAACAAGCTGGTGGCCATGGGCGTGGACGGTATCCGCATCGACGCGGCCAAGCACATGCAGCCAGCCCACATTACGGCCATCATGAACGGCGCCAGCACCACCACCACGTCGGGCGAGCCCCTGTGGCTGACGCAGGAAGTTATCCCCGACGGCAATGTGGTGCGCTCGGAGTACTACCCCAACGGCACGCTCAACGAATTCCAGTTCACCTTTGCCATGAAGGCGGTCTTCCGCAACGAAAACGGCGCCAGCCTGTCGCAGATCCGCACCATCATGGGCCAGCCGGGCAGCTGGGGCGGCACATGGGGTTTCATCCCCACCGACAAGGCCACCGTCTTCGTCAACAACTGGGATACCGAACGCAATGGCAGCTCCCTGGTCGCCAGCAACTTCGTGTCCGGCGCCACCAACGACACCTCGGGCACCAAGCGCTACGACCTGGCCAATATCTTCATGCTGGCCTGGCCGTACGGACATGCCCAACTGCATTCGGGCTTCCGCTTTTCCAGCTACGACCAGGGCCCGCCGTCCGCCAGCCCGTTCGACGGTAGCGGCAATCCGCTCATCAACCAGCAGTGGGACTTCATCCACCGCTGGACGAACATTTCCAACATGGTCAAGTTCCGCTCTACCGTGGCGGGGGAAGGCGTGAGCAACTTTGTCCAGGGCACCGGCAACCAGGTCGCTTTCTCGCGCGGCGCCAAGGGATTTGTGGCCATCAACAACGACGGTGCCCCCTGGAATGCGTCGCTGCAAACTTCGCTGCCTGCCGGCACCTACTGCAACGTCACGCAGGGCGTCCTCAACGCGGCAGGCAACGCTTGCACGGGCGGCAGCCTGACGGTGGCCAGCAACGGCGTCGTCACGGTCAGCATTCCGGGCAATAACGGTTCCAGCACGCCTGCCGTGGCGCTGCACATCAACCAGAAAACCGGTGGCACGCCGCCGCCCGGCTGCACCACGGTGGACGTCAAGTTCCGCGTGGCCAATGCCAACACGGTCATGGGACAGAACGTGCACGTCACCGGCAACCGCGCCGAACTGGGCAACTGGACTGCCACCACCGGCAACCAGCTCGCCATCGAAGGCAGCGGCGCCAACGTGCCCTGGTCGCGCACCTTCCAGCTGCCGCCGAACACGGCTATCCAGTACAAGTTCATCAAGTACGGCAACGGCTCCACCGTGTGGGAACGCAACCAGTCCACCGGCAGCGGTAACCGCGAAGCCACCACGCCGGCTTGCGGCCAGCCTGTACTGACGCTCGATGCAGGCAGTTTTGCGTTTTAAATAACAAGGCGCCGGGCCCAGAGTCCGGCGCTTGTCGGGAAGTTGTAAGTGAGTGTAAAAGCAACGTTACGATTGCCATTTTCACCCGGCTTTGAAGGTAGCATGTGGCCTGTTTCGCGCTCCTGCCTTCCGAAAGCCGTCCATGTCGCACAAAGCCTACCTGCTACGGTATTTGCTCATCACCCTCGCGGCCAGCGTCATCGCCATGACGGGGTGCGACTACAGCCCCGAATTGCACGCCGCCGTCGAAGCGCGCGGACTTGCAGAAGGCCATGGCGCGCAAGCGGTGGCGTCCCTCCGCACCACATTTGTCACCCTTGCCGGCGGCGAGAACACAAGCGGGCGTTAATCCGGCCACTTCCTCTGTAGAATCGTCGCATGACGACTACCTATTGGTTCATCCTCATCGGTTTCCTGATGCTGGCGCGCGGCCTGATGGCCACCACCATCTCGCGTTCGCCGTTTACGTCCAGTATCGTCTATCTGGGCGTGGGCCTGATCCTGGGCCCGGTGGTCCTGGGCACCTTCCGCTTCAATCCCATCGAAGAAGCGCACCTGCTCGAAACCCTCACTGAAATCGCGGTCCTGGTGTCGCTGTTCTCGGCCGGCGTCAAGATGCCCGTGCCCATCACCCGCAAGCGCTGGGCGCCGGCCATCCGCCTGGCCTGGCTGTCCATGACCATCAATGTGGCCCTGGTGGCCGCGTTTGCCTATTACGCACTCGGCCTGCCCATCGGCGCCGGCGTTTTGCTGGGCGCCATCCTGGCCCCGACCGATCCCGTGCTCGCCACCGACGTCCAGCTGCGCCACCCCGACGACCGCGACCAGCTGCGCTTCACCCTCACCTGCGAAGCGGGCATGAATGACGGCTCGGCCTTTCCCTTCGTCATGCTGGGCCTGGGCCTGCTGGGCGCGCACGAACTGGGCGACTTCTGGTGGAAGTGGGCGCTGGTCGACGTGCTGTGGGGCACGTTTGCCGCCATCGGCATCGGCGTGCTGGGCGGCATGGCGCTGGGGCGCATCGGCTGGATGCTGCGCGGACAAGACCCCAAGCACGAAGTGCTCGACGACCTGGTCGGCCTGGGGCTCATCGCCGTGGTCTACGGCGTCACCGTCGTGTTCCATGCCTGGGGATTCCTGGCCGTGTTCTTCGCCGGCGTGGCCTTGCGCCAGACCGAACTGGTGCTGTCGGGCGCGCACAAGGACAAGCAGGGTTTGCTGGTGAGCGAAAGTGTCGACGCCGAAATAGCGCTCACCGTCAGCGGCGAATCGCTGGTGTTCAAGGAACACCTGGAACGCCTGTCCGAACTGACGCTGGTGCTGCTGCTTGGCGGCATGGTGTCGCTGCAGGACTGGAACTGGCAAACCGTCAGCACCGCCCTGTTCCTGTTCCTGGTGGCGCGGCCGCTGAGCGTGTTCATCGGCCTGCTGGGGTCCGACAGTTCCATGCGCGTGCGCTCCATCATGGGCTGGTTCGGCGTGCGCGGCATCGGCTCCATTTACTACCTGATGTACGCCATCAACCACGGCTTGCCGAAAAAGCTGGCCGGCGACCTGATCGAGATCACCATCGTGGTCGTCATGCTTTCAATCATCGTCCACGGCACCAGCGTCAACCTGATCCTCGACCGCTTCTGGAAAAAGAAGAACCAGCAAGCTTAGAACAGGGTGTCGGCCCAGTTATTGCGGGCCCAGTTCATCCCGTATTCGCCTTCCAGTTCGCTCGGCGCGGCCGACACGCCGCCCGACCCCGGCACCACGATCAGCGTCTTTTGCGCGGCATCGTAGGCGTGCACCGACGCCACGTGAATCACTTCCTTGTCCGACACAAAGCTGTAGCAGGTATTGCTCAGGATGGGCGCGGCCTCGGGCGTGCGTCCATTGAGCAAGTCCACCACGGCCGCCGCGCACACCTTCGCATGCTGGTTCGCCATGTGTCCCGACTTGGGCATCAGCGGCGACGTCTGGATCGCATCGCCCAGCACATGCACAAGCGGCGCCACGGTCGATTCGAAAGTCTGGAAATTGACGCCGCACCAGTGCTTGTTCACATTCATCAGCCCGGCCTGCACGGCAATCGCGCCCGCCCGCTGCGGCGGAATCACGTTCAGCACGCTGGCCTGCACCCGCTCGCCCAGTTCCGACACCACGCGCTTGCCCACGTCCGTCGCCACGGTCTTGAAGTTTGGCCAGTATTCCACCATGCCCGCATATTTCTGCGCCCATACCTTTTTGAACAGCGCGCCCTTGGACACCACGTCCGGATTCGCGTCCAGCACCAGCACCTTCGAGCGCGGCTTGGCCACGCTGAAATAATGCGCCACCTGGCAAGCCCGTTCATACGGTCCGGGCGGGCAGCGGTAGGGCGCCGGCGGAATGGTGATGACAAAGTTGCCGCCATCGGGCATGGCTTCCAGCTGCGCGCGCAGCGCCACCGTCTGCGGCCCCGCCTTCCAGGCATGCAGCACCTTGTCCTGCGCGCCGGGCAGCTCGTCCCAGATGAAGTCGACGCCGGGCGACACCACCAGGCGGTCGTACTGCAGCGTGGCGCCGCTGGCCAGCTTCACGCTGCGCTTGTCCACGTCGATGGCCTGCGCCATGTCGCGCACCATGCGGATGCCGTGCACCTTGCCCAGCCCGTCGTAACTGAGCGTCAAGTCCTGCAGCTGGCGCGATCCGCCCAGCACCAGGTTCGACAGCGGGCAGGATATGAACGCGGCGTTCGGCTCCACCAGCGTGACGTCGATAGCGCCCTCGCTCCACATGCGGATGTACTTGGCCGCCGTGGCGCCGCCATAGCCGCCGCCAATGACCACCACATGCGCTTTCGCCTTCCGCGGGATGACGGTACAGCCGGTGGCGGCCAGCGCCACGCCGATTCCCTGGATAAACTGGCGGCGCTTCATTTCTTTTTCCCCGATGACAGGAAAACCGCGATCTCCTCGATCTGCGCGTCGGAATAACCCTTCGCGATCTGGTGCATGATGGTCGCGGGCCGGGTGCCGTCCTTGAACGCCTTCATGCTGGCCACCAGGGCGTCCTTCGACTGTCCGGCCAGCACCGGCAGCGCGCTGCCATTGCCCGCGCCGCTGGTGCCATGGCAGGCCGAACAGTTGGCGTACAGGCGCTCGCCATTGGCCGCCGCCGAACCGCTTGCCAGCGCCAGCACGACAAACAATGCTTTCATGGTCATCCCTTCAAGGTCGTACGCCTGGTGATTCGATCGTCATTCCTTTGGCACGCGCGGCCAGGTAGAGTTCCAGCTCCACCAGTTCCAGGGCCCCGTATGGCGGCGCCTCGGCCCGCACTCCGCTCATGCAATTGCGCAAGCGCCGCTGCAGCGATCCCACGCCCTGCCATTCCAGCCGGTAAATGGGATAGGCGTTGGCGTGCCCCTGCGGTATCGGGCTGCTGGCCAGGCGCTTGCCGGCATTGTCGTCGTGGCATTGCGCACACGACAGGTTCAACTGCCCCATGCGCTGGAAGAACAGTTTCTCGCCGCTGGCGGTGAACGGCTTCAGGCGCTTGTCCTGCGGCGGATTCACCGGCATGCCGCGCGACTGCAGCGCCAGATAACTTTCAAGGCCCAGCAGCTCTTTCGATTCGGGCTTGAACGGCGCAGCATCCTGCTTCGCCACACGGCACTGGTTGATCCGCTGCGCCAGGTTCACCGGTTTCTTGCCATGCGGGTCAAACGCGGGAAAGCGCGCGGCCACGCCCTTCATGCTGGTGGCCGCGTCGGCATGGCAGCCGGCGCAGGATTTGCCGTTCACCTTGTCGCGCCACAGGGCTTCGCCGTCGCCCACCCACAGCATGGCGGGGTTTTGCGAGTCGTCGCGTTGCATGGCCCTGGTCGATTCGCCCATGAAATCGCTGCCCGGCTTGCGCTGGTCCGCGCCCATTGACGCCACTGCCGCCAGCAGGACCAGGTAGCGCATCATCCGCTGACCGTGATGGCCACGGTCTCCGTTTGCGAAAAGCCGTTGTCGCCGTCCCATGTGAATTCCAGCGTACCGGATTCGGTGGCCACGGTATGAAAGGCGATATACGGATTGGCCGACATGGCCGGATGCAGCTCGGCGCCAAACACCTGCTCGCCGTTGTAGCGGCACACGAAGCTGCGGATGATGTCGCGCGGGAGCGTTTTGCCGTTGGCGTCGGGCCGGTAGCCGGTTTCCATGGGATGGCCGATCAGCGCGCGGATCTCGATGATCTCGCCGCGCTTGGCCGACTTGGGCATGGTGATCAGGGCGCGCGCCATGTCAGCCGTCGCCTTCCACGCAGGCGGCCAGCGTCACGATCACGTCCGCCGTCGCCGACCACGCGCAGCCGTCGTTCATGCGCGCCACCGCCACCAGCTTCTGCGACGTGGCCATGCGGATGCGCGTGGCCACCACCGCCTTGCCGGCGCGCGGTCCCAGCGCAAATTTCACCACGTCGGTGTTCGGATTGCGTTCGTTGAACACGGCAATGGCCACCACATGGTCCAGCGCGGTCATGGGGCTGTCGACGCTCACCGTGATCGGTACCGCATTGCCGTTGTCGACCAGCTTGGCCACGTCCAGCGTGACCCTGCCCGCGCGCGGTTCCGCGCCGCCGGCAAAGGCGGCGATGGCAGCCTTCATTTCCGCGGTCGTGGCAAGCGCCGGCCTGGCGACGACCAGCGCGGCGGCAATGGCGAGCAGTTTTCGGCGGCGTAGGTTCATGGTGTGCGCAGGGTTTGCAGGTACGCTACCACGTCTTCAATTTGCTGCGCGCTCAGGATGGTCTTGTCCTTCAGCGCCGCTGGCACGCGGTTCATGCCTTCGGTCTTGCCGTAGGCCGGCATGATGGTGTTCGGGTTGAAGCGGCTGGCGTCCACTATGCGCGCGCGCAGCTGGTCCGCCGTCCAGCGCCCGCCCGCGCCAGCAAGGTCGGGCGCCAGGTTGCCCTGGAACCGTTCCTCCGGAATGGGGGCGGTGTGGCACAGCAGGCACAGGCCCACCTGCCGGCTGGCCACGATGGCGCGTCCGCGCGCGGCGTCGCCGTCCTGCGCCTGCGCCAGCGCGCAAGCACAGGCCAGGAGCAGGGCGGCGATCCGGTGCGTCACGCCTTCTTCAGGCTGTGATTCTTGAGCGGCAGGTCGCGTATCCGCTTGCCCGTCGCCGCAAAGATCGCGTTCAGCACCGCGGGCGCGGCCACCGCAATGGTCGGCTCGCCCACCCCGCCCCAGAACCCGCCCGACGGCATGATGATGGTCTCCACCTTCGGCATCTCGTCCATCTTCATGACCTGGTAGGTGCTGAAGTTATCCTGCTCCATCTGCCCGTCCTTGAGCGTGCATTCGCCGTACAGCGCCGCCGACAGGCCGTACACGAAGGAGCCTTCCACCTGCGCTTCGATCTGCTGCGGATTGACCGCGTGGCCGGGATCGGTGGCCGCCACGATGCGGTGGATCTTCAGCTTGCCGTCCTTGTTCACCGATACTTCGGCGCAGGCGGCCACGTAGCTGCCGAAGCCCATGGTCTGGGCCAGGCCGCGGAACACGCCCTTGGGCGGCTTTTTGCTCCAGCCCACGCGTTCGGCCACGGCGTTCAGCACGGCCAGGTGCTTGGGATGGTTGGCCATCAGCTTGCGGCGCAGCGCCAGCGGATCCTGCTTCGTCGCATGCGCGATCTCGTCGATGAAGGACTCGAGATAAACCGCATTCTGGTTCAGGTTCACGCCGCGCCAGAAGCCTGCAGGTACGGGCGGATTGCGCATCGCGTGGTCCACCAGCAGCGTGGGGAAAGTATAGCCGATCGACGCTTCAGGCCCTGCGGCATTGAGGCCCTGGAACACGAAGGGATCCTTGCCATCCTTGATCATCTGCGGCAGCGCAGACGCCAGGATCGACTGCCCCGATATGCGCATGTGCAGCCCGGTGATCTCGCCCTTGTCGTCCAGGCCGGCCGTCAGTTTGCATTGCGTGGTCGGATGGAAGCGGCCGTGCAGCATGTCTTCTTCGCGGCTCCAGATCATCTTGACGGGCACGCCCGGCATTTCCTTGGCGATGGCCACCGCCTGGCGCACCCAGTCCTGCACCGCGCCGCGCCGGCCAAAGCCGCCGCCCAGGTGCATCTTGTATACCTCGCACTGGGTTTGCGGCAGGCCAGCCGCCTCCGACGCGGCAGCCAGCGTGGCTTCGCCGTTCTGGGTTGGGGTCCATACCTCGCAGCGCTCCGGCGTCCACTTCACGGTCGCGTTCATGGTTTCCATGGTCGCGTGGTTCTGGTGCGGGTATGAATACACCGCTTCCACCGTGCGCACGGCCTTGCCGATGGCGGCGCGCGCGTCGCCAACTTCGTGGCCCACCACGGCGTCGGTGGCAGTGAGGCCAGCCTTCAGGGTGGCTGCCACGTCGGCATTCGACAGCTTGGCGTTCGGTCCCAGGTCCCATTCGATGGGCAGCGCGTCGAGCGCGGTCTTGGCGCGCCACCAGGTGTCGGCGATCACGGCTACGGCGGAGTCGCCGATCTGCACCACTTTCCTGATGCCGGGCCGCTTGTCGATGGCCGCGGCGTTGAAGCTCTTCACTTTGCCGCCAAAGACGGGGCAATCCTTGATGGCCGCGTTCAGCATGCCGGGCATGGTCAGGTCCATGCCGTAGATCTGCGCGCCGGTGGTCTTCTTGACCGTATCGAGCCGCGCCAGGCGCTTGCCGGCCAGCTTCCAGTCCTTCGGATCCTTGAGCTTGATGTCGGCCGGCGGCGTCAGTTTGGCGGCCGCCATGGCCACCTTGCCGTAGCTGGTTTTGCGGCCCGACGGCGTGTGGGTAATGACGCTCTTCGCGGCCACGCATTCGCCGGCCGGTACTTTCCATTCGTCGGCCGCGGCCTGCACCAGCAACATGCGCGCACTGGCCCCGCCTTTGCGCACGTAGTCGTGCGAGCCGCGTATGCCCTGGCTGCCGCCGGTGCCGAAGCTGCCCCACGGCCGCTTGCGCGCCAGGTTCTGCCCCGGTGTCGGATATTCGGTGGTCACCTTCGACCAGTCGGCATCGAGTTCTTCGGCCACCAGCTGCGCCAGGCCGGTCAGCGTTCCCTGGCCCATTTCGGAACGGGCGATGCGGATCACGATCGTGTCGTCCGGCTTGACGACCACCCAGGCATTGACTTCGGGCGGCATGGCGGGGGCATCCTGCGCCAGCGCTTCGCCAAACGGAATGTGGAATGCGACCACCAGGCCGGCGGACGCTTTCAGGAAGCTGCGGCGTTTCGTATCGACGCTCATGCTTTGTCTCCCACGTGATCGATGGCCAGGCCGGCGGACTTGACGTCGCCGCCCTTGGACACCACCTTGATCGCGGCGCGGATGCGGTTGTAGGTACCGCAGCGGCAGATGTTGGTCATGGCCGCATCGATATCGGCGTCGCTCGGCCTGGCCTTCTGCTTGAGCAGCGCGGCGGCCGCCATGATCATGCCCGACTGGCAGAAACCGCACTGCGGCACGTCGAGCGCGGCCCAGGCTTTCTGCACCGGGTGGTCGCCATTCTTCGACAAGCCTTCGATGGTGACGATCTTCTGTTTCGCGGTCACGGACGACACCGGCCGCACGCAGGTGCGGGTCGGCTCGCCGTCAATATGCACCGTGCAGGCGCCGCACGCCGCGATGCCGCAGCCGTATTTGGTGCCGGTGAGCCCGAGTTGCTCGCGCAACACCCACAACAGGGGCGTATCGTCTTCCGCGTCGAATTCGCGGATGGTCCCGTTGACATTCAGCTTCGTCATGCCCTGCTCCTGTTGTGGGTTGGAAATTCGGGTTGCTGCATATATTACCCCCGTTCCTGCCAATGCGCTCGGGACTGATCCAGGCCAATTTCCGGCCGATTTCCACGCCTACAATCGGAAGGACCGTGTCAACCTTTCTGGAAGGCGGTGGCGGCAATGTCGATCAATCCAAAGCTGATAGTGTGCGGCCTGGCTTTCGTCAGCGCGGCCGCGTCGGCGCAGGTGCAGCCGCGCTACCAGGAACGCTCGTTCATCGACGAACCAAAAACCACCCATCGCGATTTCGCGCGCGAGCTGGTGTCCGCCACCCGCTTCGACATTCCCAACACCCGGACCGCCGCGCACGGCCCCTGGTTCGTGCAGTTCAGGATCACGCGGCGTTCGCCCGGGTTCAAGTCCTCCATCCCCATCCCCCGGCACCGGGTCGCGGCAATAACCATCGGCACCGAGTTCTGAACTATACTTCCGAGGTACAACTCCTCGGGAATGCCGACATGCGCAAGACACCGCTAATTTTGCTTCCGCTGCTGCTGGCAGGCTGCGTCAAACAGTCGGCCAGCTACTACATCAACGACAGCAAGGAGCACTCGCTGACGGTGCGCGTCGAGCAGCGCTACTTCTGGGAGGACCAGGTCGAACTGACCGTGGTCGCCTCGCGCTGGCCGGACTGCGTGCGCGTGTTCCGGCTCATCACCATGCCGGTCGACGAAGTGGTGCTCGAACTGTTCGACGCCGGCGACAATACCTACACCCTTCGTTCCGGCACCCAGCTGTGGCAGGTCGAAACCCAGACCTGCAGCCAGAAAGCCGCACCCGCGCCGGAAGCGATGGGCGATCCGGTCGGCGTGTTCCGGGTTGGCGAAGGCGAGAAGATGGATCTCGAGCTGGCCAAGCCGGCCGCGCCCCCTCCGCCTTAAGCTTCGCTATCCAGGTGCGCCATCTGGACCTCGTTATAGCGCGACCCCGCCACCGCATCCTGCGGCACCGCCGCCTCCAGCCTTGCCAGGTCGGCCTTTGACAGCACCACCTGCGTCGCCCCCAGCGCTTCCTGCAACCGGTCGCGCCGGCGCGCCCCCACCAGCGGCACGATATCCTCGCCTTGCGCCATCACCCAGGCAATGGCCACCTGCGCCACGCTCACGCCCATGTCGCTGGCGATCGCACGCACCCGCTCCACCAGCGCCAGGTTGGCATCGAGGTTATCGCCCTGGAAGCGCGGGCTAAGCTGGCCGCGGAAGTCCGCCTCGCCGGCGCGCTGGCGGCTCCAGTGCCCGCTGATCAAACCGCGCGACAGCACGCCATAGGCCGTGATCCCCACGCCCAGCTCGCGCGCCGCCGGCAGGATACCGGCTTCGATGCCGCGCGAGACCATCGAATACTCGATCTGCACATCGCTGATCGGATGCACCGCATGCGCGCGGCGCAGCGTGTCGGCGCCCACTTCCGACAGGCCGATGTGCTTCACATGGCCCGCCTTGACCAGGCCGGCGATCGCGCCCACCGTGTCTTCGATCGGCACCGAGGGATCGAGCCGCGCCGGGCGGTAGATGTCGATCTGCTCCACGCCCAGGCGCTTGAGCGAATACGCCGCGAAGTTTTTCACCGCCCGCGGACTGGCGTCGATACCGCCCCAGCCACCGGCAGGATCGCGCAGCGCGCCAAACTTGACGCTGATGATGGCGCGCTCGCGCTCGCGCCCGGCCAGCGCTTCGCCGATCAGCAGCTCGTTGTGGCCCATGCCGTAAAAGTCGCCCGTGTCGAGCAGGGTGATGCCGGCATCGAGCGCGGCGCGGATGGTGGCCAGGCTTTCGCCGCGGTCGGCCGGACCGTACAGGTCGGACATGCCCATGCAGCCAAGGCCGATGTGCGCTACCCGTGGACCGGTTTTGCCGAGTTGTGTCGTTTTCATGTTGCGCTCCAGTGGGTGATCAAGACAGTGGAGCCATTATGTTATTATCGACTTCAGCAATAAATACCTCATTTAGTATTACATAATTCGAAAAACGCTAACAATGGACCAGCTGAAGGCCATGCAGATTTTCCGCGCCGTGGCGGAGTTCAAAAGCTTCGCCCACGCCGCCGAACAGATGGACTTGCCGCGCCCTACCGTCACCAACGCGGTCCAGAGCGTGGAACAGCAGCTGGGCGTGCGCCTGCTCCACCGCACCACGCGCAAGGTGTCGCTCACGCTGGAAGGCGAAATCTACCTCGAACGCTGCACCCGCCTGCTGGGTGAACTCGACGACATGAACGGCTTGTTCGCCGGTCCCGGCCCCGGCACCATCCGGGTCGACATGCCGGAGCGGATGGCGCGCCTGCAGCTGCTGCCGCACCTTCCCGCGTTCTTCCGCCTGTACCCCGACATCAAGGTGCGCGTGGGCGCCAGCGACCGTTTCGCCGACCTGGTGGGCGAAGGCATCGACTGCGCCGTGCGCGTGGGCCAGCTGCGCGATTCGACCCTGGTGGCGCGCCGCATCGGCGAACTGGAACAGGTCAACGTGGCGTCGCGCGGTTATATCGACGCGCACGGCATGCCGCTCACCCTGGCCGACCTGGCGCAGCACAGCGCGGTCAATTTCTTTTCCTCCCGCAGCGGGCGCGACCTGCCGTGGGAGTACCGCGAAGATGGCGAAGACTTCACGATCCAGATGCGCAGCCAGGTGTCGGTGTCGAGCACCGAAGCCTACATGGCGTGCTGCCGCGCGGGACTGGGGCTGATCCAGGCGCCGCGCTGGGGAATGGACGAGCTGATTGCAACGGGCGAGCTGGTGGAAGTGCTGCCGGCGTGGCGGCCCGCGCCGCTGCCGGTGTCGGTGGTGTACGCGCACAACAAGCATCTGTCGCCGCGGGTGCGCGCGTTCGTGGACTGGGTGGCGACGGTGCTGGAGGTCCGTTAACGTCCCACCAGCTCGCGCACGCGCGCCGCGATATCGTCGCGCCCCATGGCGGCAAGCACCTGCTCCAGCAGCGACGCTTCGCCCGGCCGCGCCGTGGTCCACTGGGTGAAATACTCGTGCACCGTGCGCCAGGGCGGAAACACCGGCGGCAGCGCACGCCAGGCCGCGTGGCTGCCCACGAAATACAACACCGCGCAAAACACGTCGTACAGGTCGTGCTTGCGCGGACGGGTGCGGCGCCGCGCAGCCTCGAGCATGGGCCTGACCAGCTCGAACTGCTCGCGCGTAACGTCGGTGGCAAATTCCTGTCGTGGCATCTTCTGGCCTCAAAATCTGTTTGAGGCCCCGATGCGGAACAGGTTCCCGCTAAGCGCAGGAGTTTGCGGACCGGGCCGCCTGCTGCAGGGCGGCCGCATGTTCGCCGGCCCCGCTCCACGCGCCCAGCTTGCTTGCGATACGTTCCAGCTGGGTGCGGTTGCGCTGGCAGAAGGCGTCCGTCATGCCGCCCAGCTCGTGCAGCATCGTGCTGGCGAACTGTTCAACGCGCCGCGCTTCGTGCGGCGCGAAATCGATCAGGCCCGCCAGGTAGGTGGCGCCCCACTGCAGGCGCGTGGCCGGTCCCGTCGCGTCTTCCCACGCCTGTTCGTACCAGCGCAGGGCCTGCACCGGATCGCCGCGCTTCTTGGCGATGGCGGCCAGGTTATGCATGAAGTAGAACGGCGAATGCGACCGCGCCAGCTCGTCCTGCAGCAGGCGGTCGGCCTCGTCGAGCAGGCCGGCGTCGGACAGCACGCCGGCCGCGGTGTTGATCACCTGGTGGCGCATGGCCGGCTCGTTCACTGCCGCCACGGCCTCGGCCACGCGGGCGCGGGCGACGTCGTCGATGCCGGCGATGGCCGCGCCCAGGCGCGACATGCGCACCCGCGTGCGCAGCGCCGCCAGCTGGTCGGCCAGGTCGAGCGAACTGTCGCCTTCCAGTTTCGCCAATGCCGCGGCCCAGGCCTGCGCCAGGTCGACGCGCGCCAGCGATTGCGGCGCCGTCAGGAAGCGCACCAGGTCCACCGCGTGGTTCATCACGATATCCATCTGGGCGCGCACCACGGGGCCGTCGGCCAGGATGTCTTCCAGCTGCGCGATGGCCTTGTGCTGGTCGATGCCGCCCTTGCCCGACATGGCCGCCGCGTGCAAGGCGTGCCATTGCAGGCGCAGCAGGGCGTCGGGCAGGGTGCAGCTGCGCGTCATGCTGGCCAGGGTGGCGGCGAAGTCGAGTCCTTTGAGCACCTGCCGTTCGTCCGTGTCCCAGGAATAGAAGCCGAGCAGGCGCCATTCGTCGTCGGCCAGCATGCGTTCGCGCGAAAGGGCCGCGCTGAGCGACTCGGCCACGGTGCGCTGCGCGCCCAGCGCCACTGCCAGGATCTCGACAAAGCGCGCGCCGTCGAGTTCGCATGGCAGGCGCGTGATCTCCGCGCCGTCGGGGCGGTAGACGATCATGGTCGGATAGCTGCGCACGCGGAAGCGTTCGGCCATCTGCTGCGCGCCCGGGCTGTCGCCGTCGATGTGCAGGGCCACGAAGGAGGGCGCCAGCGCCAGGAAATCGGGACGGTTGAAGATGGAGGCGCGCACGCGGTTGCAGGGCGGGCACCATGATGCGCCCCAGTACAGGAACAGTGGACGGCCGCTGGCGGCGGCCAGCTGGAACGCGGAATCGGCGCCGCCCTGGTGCCATTCGATATGTGCCATGACGATAACAATCCTGTTGTTTGTTCAAGTGTTTCAGTATACAGAAATGCGCACCCGGGGCGGTGAATGCTACACTCGGTGCCATTCAAAAGCCCTCAACCGCCAATGGCCCGTTTCCTCAAGATAGCCGCGATTGCCGCCAGCGCCATCCTCCTTGTCCTGCTGGCCGCCGCCGTCTATGTGGCCACCACGGTCAGGCCGGACGACTACAAGGCCGGCGTCATCAGGCTGGTACAGGAACAGCACCAGCGCACGCTGTCCATTCCGGGCAAGGTCAAACTGACGTTCTATCCCCGCATCGGCGCCAATTTCGGCCGCGTGACGCTGTCCGAGCGCGGCGGCGCCAGCGAATTCGCGGCCATCGACAGCGCGCGCGTTTCGGTGGCCCTGCTGCCGCTGCTGCGCAACGACATCGTCATCGACCGCATCGACATCCGCGGCATGCGCGCGAAGGTCGTGCGTTTCGCGGATGGCAGCATGAACACGGGCGACCTGACGTCGGCGCGCGCGGCTGGTCCGGCTGCGCCCCCCGCACCGGCCACGAAGGACGGCCGGAAGATCCGCTTCGGGATCGAGAGCATCCGGGTCGACAATGCGCACCTGCTGTTCGACGACCGCAAGACCGGCCGCACGCTCGAAGTGAGCCACCTGAACATCGATTCGGGCGCCATCGCACGCGGCCAGCCGGCAAAGCTGGCCCTGTCGGCGAATGTCCGCCTGAACAAGCCGGCCTTCAATGCCGCCCTCACCTTCAGCAGCAGCTTCCTGCCCGACGCCGTCCGGCGCCGCATCGCCTTCACCGACGTCGACGCCAATCTCGATATCTCGCTCAAGGATGCCAAGGTCAAGCTGGCCGGCAATATCGACCTCGATCTCGACGTCGACGAATTCGCGGCCGAGCTCAAAGGCCGCATGGACGAGAGCAGCTTCGACGTCAAGGCCGGCCGCCGCGCCGGCCAGTACCAGCTCATGCTCGACGTCGACCAGGTGGACCTGGGCCGCTACAAGGCCAGGCTGGCGCCGGTGGTGGGCGCCAGCGATCCGGCGGCGCCCGAAGACGCCGAACCGGTCGACCTGTCAAGCCTGGCGGACCTGCGCGCCAGCGGCAGCATTCACGTCGGTGCGCTCAAGGCCGGCGCCATGAACGCCACCAATGTGCGCGCCGTGCTGCGGTCCGATGCGCACCGGCTCACGCTCGAACCGATCGCGGCCAATATGTACGGCGGCGCGGCGGCCGGCTCGCTGTCCTTCGATTTCACGCGCAGCACCAGCACGCCGCGCATTACCGTGGTCCAGAACGTGAAGGGCGCGCAAGTGGGGCCGCTGCTGATGGACGCATTCGGCAAGGCGCCGGTCGACGGCAAGGGCGACCTGCGCCTGGACCTCAGTTTCGAAGGCGCCAGCGTGGCGCAGATGCGCCAGTCGCTGGCCGGCACCGCCGCGCTGCAGGTGACCGGGGGCGCCGTCAACGGCATCGACGTGGCCGCCATCATCCGCAATGCCGCCGCCGGCACCGGGGCCGCGGCCCTGGCCGACAAGACCGGGTTCGCCCACCTGGGCGCCAGCTTCACGGTCGCCAACGGCGTGGCCCACAACGAAGACCTGATGATGCGCGCGCCCCTGCTGTCGGTGGCCGGCACCGGCGACATCGACCTGGCGCGCGAACAGATCGACTTCAACCTGGCCTGCACCCTGGCCGCGACAGGCATCGCCCTGCCGGTCAAGCTGTACGGCCCGTGGAGCGCGGTCAACTGGCGCGTCGACAGCAAGGTGGTGTCCGGCGCGGCCGTGAAAAAGAAGGCCCAGGACAAGCTGAAGGCGACCATCAAGAGCCTGATCAAACGGCGCGATAGTTTGCGCAAACCGGCACCGGAATGAGCCGCCTTCGGCTAGCGTAAAGGCATCTACGCCAGCGGGAGAGCATCATGTTCGGAAGCACTGTTCTGGAGGTCGTGGTCGGCCTCACATTCTGTTACGCCACGGTGGCGCTCATTGTCAGCACCCTGCAGGAAGCGCTGGCGTCGGCCTTCAAGCTGCGCGCGCGCACCTTGTTCGGCGGCGTGAAAACCATGCTCAATGACGCACTGGCGCGCGCCCTGTACGCGCAGTCGCTGGTCAACCCGCACGGCGAACACCCCTCGTACATCGAACCGCGCGACTTCGCCGCGGCGCTGGTCGACGTCATCCAGACGGTGCCGGGCAACTACGTGCAGCTGGGGCGCGACATCGAAGCGCTGGCCGATCCGCAGGTGCGGCGCGCGCTGGCCGGCATCTACCAGCGCGCCGGCAGTGCCGACCAGTTCCGGCCCGAGCTCGCGGCCTGGTTCGAAAGCGCCATGGACCGTGTGTCGGGATCGTACAAGCGGCGCTCGATGATGGCCAGCCTGCTGCTGTCGCTGCTGCTGGCGGTGCTGTTCAACATCGACAGCATCCACCTGTTCCAGGCGCTGTGGCTGCACTCGCCCGAGCCGCCGATCGGCTGGCGCCAGTTCCCGCCGGCCTTCGACGTGCAGTTCGTGATGAACGTGGCGGGCTGGCTGCTGACCGCGTCCACGGCCCTGTTCGGGGCGCCCTTCTGGTTCGACCTCATGAAGAAGACCGTGCAGCTGCGCGGCACCGGCGCGAAGCCCTAGCAAATTGCCTGTGGCTGTGCCTATAATCCGAGGCCACTTTCCTTCGGGAGGAACTCAGATGAAACGCAGTCAATACAAGCAGCTGTTCTGCGCCCTGGCGCTCACCGTGCCGGTGCTTGCAGGCGCGGCGCCCGTGGAGTACTACAACGAAGGCAACGCGCCGGGACGCCCATTCTCGCTGGCCGTGCGCGCCGGCGACTACGTGCACCTGGCGGGGCAGATGGGCACCGACGAAAAGGGCCTGGTGCCCGGCGGCTTCGAAGCCCAGTCGCGCAGGACGATGGACAATATCGCCGCCACCCTGAAAGGCATGAACCTGTCGATGGACAACGTCGTCAAATGCACGGTCATGATCAGGGACATGGGCAAGTGGGGCGACTTCAATAAAATCTATGCCGGCTACTTCAAGCCGGGCCGCCTGCCGGCGCGCAGCGCCTTCGGTGTCAGCGCACTGGCGCTGGGCGGCGAGATCGAAGTCGAATGCCTGGCCTACGCGCCGCAAGCGGCCGGCCAGGGCGCACGTTGACGGCGCGCCGCGGTTTCCTGCGCCAGGCGGCGCTGGGCCTGGGCGCGGCCGGCCTTGGCCTGCCGGCGCTGGCGCAGTCTGGCGACGCGCGCACGCGGCGCCCGCTCATCGTCGATGCGCTGGGCAGTATGGACAACCCCAATCGCCCGCAGGCGCAAAAGGACGATCCGGACAATATCGGCATCGATGCCCGCTCGCTGGCCGACGCCAGGGCGGCCGGCCTGGACGCCTTCAACATGACCATCGGCTATGTGTTCGGCAAGGACGATCCTTACGAGCGCAGCGTGCGCGAAGCGGCGGCGTGGGACGCCTTCATCCGGCGCCACGGCGACGCGCTGGTGAAGGTGCAGCAAGCCGCCGATATCCGCCGCGCGAAAGCGCAGGGCCGCACCGGTGTCATCCTCGGTTTCCAGAATGCGGCCATGATGGGCAGCGATGTGCGCCGCGTGGAGACTTTTGCCAACCTGGGCGTGAAGGTCATCCAGCTCACCTACAACGGTCCCAACCAGCTTGGAGACGGCGCCACGGCGCCGGCCAACCGCGGCCTGACGCCGTTCGGGCGCGACGTGGTGCAGGCCCTTAACCGCCATCGCGTGATGGTGGACCTGAGCCACAGCGGCGAACAGATCTGCATCGACGCTGCAGCCGCTTCGAACCAGCCGATCGCCATTACGCACACCGGCTGCCGCGCGCTGGCTGACCTCCCGCGCAACAAGTCCGACCGCGAATTGCGCCTGGTGGCCGACAAGGGCGGCTTTGTCGGCATGTACTTCATGCCTTTCCTTGCCATCGGCCGGCAGCCGATGGCGGCCGACCTGGTGGCGCACATCGAACACGCCATCAAGGTCTGCGGCGAGGACCATGTGGGCATCGGCAGCGACGGCAGCGTGTCCGCCCACGACGACATGCCGGGCTATATGCGGGCGCTGGAGAAGGAAGTGCAGGAACGCCGCGCGGCCGGCATCTCGGCGCCGGGCGAGCGGGCCGATATCGTTCCCTTCCTGCCGGACCTGCACGGGCCGCAGAAATTCCACAAACTGGCCGACCTGCTGGCAAAGCGCGGCCACAGCGCCGGCCGCATCGACAAGATCCTGGGGCTCAATTTCCTGCGCTTCGCGGGCGACGTATGGGGCGGATGATGCGCATCCCTCATGCGATCCTCGCGTCCCTGGCCATGCTGGGCGCGGCCGCCTCCCATGCCGGACAGGCGGTGTACCTGGGCGCCACGCTGATCGACGGCACCGCCGCCGCGCCGCGCGCGAACATGGCGATCGTGGTGGACGGCGAGCGCATCACGGCCATCGTCCCGGCCGCCGGGTTCAAGGCCGGCGCCGGCGCCACCATTCACGACATGCGGGGCATGTACGCCATGCCGGGCATGATCGACTCGCATGTGCACTATGCCACCAGCCCGAACCGCGTCTACGCCGAAGCGCAGCTCAAGCGCAATGTGTACGGCGGCGTGACCGGCGTGCGCGACATGGCGGGCGATGCGCGCGAGCTGGCGTCACTGTCGCGCGCGGCGCTGTTGAACGACATTCCCGCGCCCGACATCTACTACGCCGCCCTGGTGGCCGGCCCCAGCTTCTTCAAGGACCCGCGCACGCTTGCCGCCGCACGCGGCATGCAGCCCGGCCAGGTGCCGTGGCTGTACGCGGTGGACGACCAGACCGACATCGCGCTCGCCGTCGCCCAGGCACGCGGCACGGGCGCTACCGGCATGAAAATTTACGCCAACCTGCCGGGCCACCTGGTCGCCAGGCTGGTCGCGGAAGGCAGGCGCCAGAACTTCCCGGTCTGGACCCACCTGCAGGTCTACCCGGCCTCGCCCTACGATGCGCTGGGCGCCACCGTCGTCTCGCATGCCTGCATGATCGCGCGCTTCGCCCGCGAGCCGGACAAGGCGCAGTACGGCCATGGAGCGGAGCCTTCCTATGCCGGCCTGACGGCGGCCGATCCGGCCATCGCCAAGTACATCGCCGCGCTGGCCCGATCGGGCTCGCTGCTGGACGCCACGCTGAGCGTGTATGCGCCCAAGGGCACGCCGCGCTGCCAGATCGAACTGGCGGGCGACATCACCCGCGCCGCGCACAAGGCGGGCGTGAAGATCATCGCGGGCACGGACACGGACGGGCAGGGCGACGACCCGTATCCGGTCGTCGGCCATGAACTGGAACGCCTGGTGCGGCATGCGGGGCTGACGCCGAACGAAGCGATCATGGCCGCCACGGCCAACGCCGCCATCGCGCTCGGCAAGCAGGGCGACATCGGCACGCTGGAGGCGGGCAAGTTCGCCAACATGGCGTTCCTGAAAAAGGACCCGCTGCAGGACATCGCCAACGTCCGCTCGGTGACGCTGACCGTCAAGCGCGGCAGGCACTATGCGCGCGAAGACTACAGGTTCACGCCGCTGCCGAAGGAGTGACCGGCCGGTGGGCATCGACCAGGATGCTCGACACCGACACGTGAGGGACTTTTTCGGGCCATTCGTCGCCGGGGCCGAACCAGCGCGCCTCGGAAATTTCGCTTTCGTCGATGCGGATCTCGCCATCGAGGTAATCGGCCGTGAAGGCGATCATCAGCGAATGCGGGAAGGGCCATGACTGGCTCGAAAAATACGTCAGGTTGTGCACCCGCAGGCCCACTTCCTCGTACACTTCGCGGTGCACTGCTTCCTCGATCGATTCGCCCGCTTCCAGGAAGCCCGCCAGCGGCGTGAAGCGCTTGGTGGGCGACTGCGTGTGCAGCGCCAGCAGCACCTGGTCGCCCTTTTTGATCAGCACCATCATGGCCGGCGATATGCGCGGATACGCCATGTGCGAACAGGCCGCGCATTTGAAGCAGCGCTCCCCGGGAAGGAGCAGCATCGGTTCGCCGCAGGCGCCGCAATAGCGGTGCGTGCGCGCCCATTCGGCAATCTGGCCGGCGCGCCCGGCCACGCCCAGCAAGCCGTCATCCATGACACCGAACAGCGAACGCAGGGGGCGCCAGGCAAAACCGGGCGGCGGCGCGGTATCGCGTTCCTGCCAGGCCGCCTGGCAGTAACGCTCGCCCATCAGGCCGACCGGCTGGAAGTGCAGCCCCGCCACATTGGCCGCCTTGGGCAGCGACAGGTCTTCCTCGCGCACGAGCAGCTGGCCGCCCTGGAACACGAAGCTCAAGGGGTCGGCGTGGTCTTGCGGAGTCATCAATGGCGTAAAAGACAAGGGCGTCTGCAGCATGCGTCCAACCTTTCAGTGGGAGTGTGGTGGAATGATACCGCCTTTTTCCAATTGGAATATGAGACCCTTTCTTCCCCTTGTTCGCCCCTTAAAAAGGGCTCGTTGCCCCGGCAAACTGGATTAGAATCTTTCTTGGGTAAAAATAGCCTCACTGGGCACTCATGACAAAAAATTCGCAGGCTCAACTCAATGCCTTGCAGCAAGCAATGGCCGCGCAGCGTCCGCTCGCCGGGATCGCGGCCTTGGCCACCGGGCTTGCCGGCCAGGGCGCCCTGCCGATTGTCGAACTGTTCAATGTGTGCGCCGGCCTGAATGCGGCAGGCGACAGCGCCGCCGCGATCGCGCTGTACCGCCTGTGGCTGGCCTCGACCGCCTCGCCGGCCGCGTACGCGGTCATGTTCAACCTGGCCGTCAACCTGGCCGACGTGAAGGACGACGCCGGGGCCGAAGTCCAGTACCGCAAGGCGCTGGAGCTCAATCCCAATTTCATCGAAGCGCTGATGAACCTTGGCACCCTGCTCGAGCGCCGCGGCGACCAGGTGGGCGCGCTCACGCACTGGAACCGCATCACGGCGCTGGCCAACCGGAACAATCCGGACAGCCGCGCGTTCTACATCCAGGCCCTGAACAACCTTGGCCGGGTCATGGAGATCCGCAAGCAGTTCCCGGAAGCCGAACAGATGATGACCCAGAGCCTGGCGCTGGACGTCGACCAGCCGAAGGTGCTGACCCACCTGATCCACCTGCGCCAGAAGCAGTGCAAGTGGCCGATCCTGGCGCCCTTGCCGGGCATCGACGAACGCACCATGTTCGAAACCACGTCCGCGCTGGCCATGCTGAGCGCGTCGAGCGACCCGCAAGTGCAGCTGGCCGCCGCGCGCCGCTACGTCGACGAGAAGGTGCTGGCGCCCACCGCGCCGCTGGCGCCCGCCCAGGGCTACAGCCACCGCCGCCTGCGCATCGGCTACCTGTCGTCGGACCTGTGCGCGCACGCGGTGTCGATCCTGACGGCCGAATTGTACGAGCTGCACGACCGCAGCCGGGTGGAGGTATTCGCCTTTTCCTGGAGCCGCGAGGACGGCACGCCGCTGCGCCGCCGCGTGGTGGCCGCCATGGACCGCTACATCCGCATCGACACCATGAACGACGAGGAAGCGGCCAAGTGCATCCGCGCCAATGAAATCGACATCCTGGTCGACCTGCACGGCCTGACCCAGGGCACCCGTCCCGACATCCTGTCGTACCGCCCGGCCCCGGTGCAGGTGACCTACCTGGGCTTCCCCGGTTCGACCGCGCTGCCGTGCATCGACTACGTGGTGGCCGACCGCTTCGTGCTGCCGCCGGAACTGGCGCAGCACTTCACCGAAAAGCCGCTGTACCTGCCCAACTGCTTCCAGATCAACGACCGCCAGCGCGAAATCGGCCCCAAACCGACGCGCGCGGCGTGCGGCCTGCCGGAAGACGCCTTCGTCTTCTGCTCGTTCAACAACAACTTCAAGTTCACCGAAGAGGTGTACGCGGTCTGGATGCGCATCTTGCAGCGCGTGCCGGGCAGCGTGCTGTGGCTGGTGTCGGACCACGAATCGGTGCGCAGCAACCTGCGCATGGAAGCCGGCCGCGCCGGCGTCGATCCGGCGCGCCTGTACTTCGCCGAACGCGTGCAGCCGGCCGACTACCTGGCCCGCTTCCAGGTGGCCGACCTGTTCCTCGACACCATTCCGTTCAATGCCGGCACCACGGCCAGCGATGCGCTGTGGGCCGGACTGCCGCTGCTCACCTGCAGCGAGCGCACTTTTTCGTCGCGCATGGCAGGCAGCCTGCTGCTGGCGGTCGACCTGCCCGAACTGATCACCTACAACCTGCAGGACTACGAGGACAAGGCGGTCGGCCTGGCGCTGGCCCCGTCAACGCTGGCCGGCTACCGCGCGAAACTGCACGACAACCGCCTCACCTGCACCCTGTTCGATTCACCGCGATTCGTGCGCGAGCTGGAAGACGCCTTCTTCTCCATCGCCAAGATCGTTCCTTCAAAGGACACTTCCATGAAACTGCCTGCGCAAACCCCGATCATCGATCCGAACAAGGTGCTCAACTTCATGGTGCAGACCACCTGGGGCATCACCGACCCGGTGCGCTTCTACCAGCTGATGGCCGAAGCGCAAACGCTGGTGGTGCCGGGCACCTACCTGGGCGACAACCTGTTCACCTGGGGTAAGGGCAATTCGCCGTTCGAGGACAAGGCCTTCGTGAAGGCCTGGGAATCGAACGTGCAGAACGACGCCGACCGCGCCATCGCGTGGCGCCGCTACATCCTGGCTTGCTCGGCCTATCACTGCGCCCAGCTCGAAGGCGATTTCGTCGAATGCGGCGTGTACCGCGGCACCGGCATCAAGACCATCATCGACTATTTCGGCAAGGACGAATTCACCAAGACCTACTGGGGCTACGACACCTTCGACTACAACCCCGTCGAAGGCCACTCCTTCTCCGGCCAGGAAGACGGCCTGTACGACGAAATCTGCCGCCGCTTCGCCGGCTACGACCAGGTGAAGCTGGTCAAGGGCCTGCTGCCGGCGTCGCTGGTGGACAATTCGCCGGCAAAGATCGCCTTCCTGCACGTGGACATGAACAGCGCCGAATACGAAGTGGCGGTGCTCGAAGTCCTGTTCGACCGCCTGGTCCCGGGCGGCATGCTGATCCTGGACGACTACGAGTGGGCCGGCATCTATCGCGAACAGAAAATGGCGGAGGATGCCTTCTTCGAGAAGCGCAAGTACCGCGTGTTCCCGCTGCCGACCGGCCAGGGCCTGGTCCTGAAACGCTGACCGGCCGCCATGGAACACGTCCTCTTCATCCTCAGCTCGCACGACATCGAACCGGCGCTCTCGCGGGCGCGGGAATATGCGGGTTGCCGCGTCGCCGTGTTCGACCCCTCGCTGCTCGACCAGGTTCGCGCGGGCGGCCTGGAAAACGCCGAGTATGTCGATTTCCCCGGCTGCCCCACCTTCCCCGACCTGCACGACGGCAGCCGCGAGATGGCGCTGGCCACCGAGCGCGAACTGTTCGAGGTCGTCAGGGAATACATGCCGGGCGTGAGCAATTTCTCGTGGCTGCACCTGAACTTCTACTACCTGTTCATCGCCAGCCGCTGGTACACCGCGCTTGGCCTGCATATCGCCGCCACGTACGAAGAGCGCTTCGGCGACGCCCAGGCCACGGTCTTCATCAACGACAATCCGAGCATGTTCTTCTGGCCGTCCTTCGTGCCGGCGGTGGCGCTGCTCGAGGCAATGCAGTCGCGCGCCATCAGGTTCGAAGGCTTCACCTACGGCGAACGCGCCGACGAAACCGGCGCCATTCCCATGCTGGTGGGCGGCAAGGTCGACCAGTCCGCGCAGTGGGACCTGCTGGTGCACCTGCCGACCTGCCTGCACGACGGCGACTTCCTGAAGAACGAACTGGCCGCCAGCGGCAAGTCGGTCCTGAACCTGCGCGCCAAGTACTGGGACATGCCGGTGCCGGGCACGCTGGACGTGGGCATGACCCAGGTCGAAGGCATGCTGGGCTACCTGTCGCCAGCGGCCAGCGTGCAGCTGGACGACATTTCGGCGCGCCTGTCGGCACGCATCGACACCCTGCTCGAAGCGCACCTGCGCACGCCGTCCTACCGCACGCGCCAGGTGGCGCAACTGGTGGCGCTGTACCGGTCGCAGTTCGTCATGCACATGCAGCTGCACGCGTTTTTCCGCACGCGCACCGTGGGCAAGATGCTGATCGCCGACCATGATGCGAATTTCCATGGTCCGCTGCTGGCCTATGCCGAGACCCACGACATTCCGGTGCTGTTTGTGCCGCATTCGAAAACCACGGCCGACATCCAGTACGCCGCCAGCGTGGTCACTTGCCTCACCCACCCGATCCAGGGCGACAGCATCGTCGACGCGCTCGGCGCGCCCGTGCGCAGCCACAAGATGATCTATCCGGAGCGCCTGGAAGGCAGCGGCGCTGCGCCGCGCCCGCTGCGCCGCGTCGGCCTGCTCCTCAATGCCATCTCGCTCAACGGCGTGCTGGTCACCGAGACCGGGCCCTTCATCGCAGGCGTGCGCCAGGTCGCCGCATGGTGCCGCGCACGGGGTATCGAACTGGTGGTGCGCGGCCGCCCGGGCGCCACCATGTTCAACATGGTCGAAGAAGCGACCGGCGTGAGCATCGCGGACCAGAAAGCCTGCCTGGCCGGATCGCTGGTGGCGTTTGCCGCCGACCAGGACCTGTGCATCATGTACGACGCACCAACGACCGCGGAAATCGACTTCCTGCGCAATTCGGTGCCTATCCTGAACGCGATTCCAGAGCCGCTGGCCAAGTACGAAGCCGTGCTGTCCGATACCAGCGTGGTGCCGCGCGGATCGGTGGCGCAGATCCTGGCGCGGCTCGATTCCTACGTCGACGACGAAGCCGCCTTCCATGCCTTCCGCGTGAAGCAGTTCGCCACCTACGCCGGCAGTTTCAAGGATGCGCGTCCATTGCGCGCCCTGCTCGAGAGCACGCTGCCGGCCGACAGTTCCATCCTGTCCGAGCTGACCGTCGTCATCCCGACCTACAACCGGCATGACTCGCTGGCGCGCGCGCTCGAATTCTGGTCCACGCTGCCGGTGCACCTGATCGTGGTCGATGGCGGCAGCACGGCCCTGGACCTGGCGACGCTGGGCAAGCGGCCCGCGAGCCTGCGCTACTTCCATATGCCCGTGTCGATGGAAGAGCGCATCAAGTTCGCGGCCGGCCTGTGCCACACCGAATTTTCGATGCTGGCCTGCGACGACGAATACTTCCTCGGTGGCGGCCTTGCCGCCGCGGCGCAGCAGCTGCGCGACGATCCTTCCCTGTCGGCTGCCGGCGGCCGTTGCGCCGCCTTCCTGTACAACGAGCATGGCATGCAGATCGGGACCTTCAAGAACTGCCTGAAGGAGTACAGCGAAACGAGCCCGCTGGCCTCGAACCGCCTCAAGCGCATCACCGACTGCTTCCCGATCCAGTCGGGTTTCTATTATTCGGTGAACCGCACGACGGCGCTCAAGGGCGCGGTCGACATCGCGTTCCGCCAGCGTTTCTCGTGCCCGTACGTGCAGGAGATGCTGTATTCGGCCTGCCTGTTCATCCAGGGCGGCATGGTGGGCGTCAAGCCGCTCATGTGGCTGCGTAACGTGCAGGCGCCCATGGTCACCAACGCGCAATGGAACCGTGCGCTCGACTTCGTCGACTGGTACCAGGACCCGCAGTACGCGGCGGAAGTGGCGCAGATGCGCGGCCACCTGGCCGAAATCTACGAGCGCCACCTGGCGCAGGGCGAAACGCCCTATCCGCTGGACGACTTTTTCGCCGCGCTGATCGGCTTCGACCTGCAGCAGCGCGACGGCACCATCGAAGGCGAAAAATTCCATTTGTTCGGACTCGACGAATTCCTGATCCTGAGCCGCCAGCACGGCCTGCCGGTCGACGAGCCGTCGATCCGGGTCGCGGACCGGGTCGAACTGGAGGCGCAGGTCGCCGCCAGCCCCATTATGCAAGCGAAAGCGCGAGGCACCGTGTGGTAACCAACAACCCAACGCAAAGGAACCTCCCATGAAAGCCGTCATCCTTGCCGGTGGCCTTGGCAGCCGCATCAGCGAAGAATCGCACCTCAAGCCCAAGCCCATGATCGAGATCGGCGGCCACCCGATCCTGTGGCACATCATGAAGACCTATTCGCACCACGGCATCAACGATTTCGTGATCTGCCTGGGCTACAAGGGCTATGTGATCAAGGAATTCTTCGCGAACTACTTCCTGCACACGTCGAACGTCACCTTCGACATGGCCAACAACAAGATGGAAGTGCACCAGCACTATGCCGAACCATGGCGCGTGACCCTGATCGACACGGGCGCCGACACCATGACCGGCGGACGCCTGGCCCGCATCCGGCCCTACCTGGACGACGACGCCTTCTGCATGACCTATGGCGACGGCGTCAGCGACATCGATATCGCGGCCAGCGTCGTCTTCCACCGCAATCACGGCAAGAAGGCCACCATCACCGCGATCCAGCCGCCAGGCCGCTACGGCGCGCTGAACATGGACGGCGACATCGTGCGCAGCTTCCAGGAAAAGCCGGCCGGCGACGGCGCGTGGATCAACGGCGGCTTTTTCGTGCTCGAGCCTTCCGTGCTCGACTACATCGACGGCGACGCGACGATCTTCGAAGACAAGCCCCTGCAGCGGCTCGCCGCCGACGGCGAACTGCAATCGTTCCGCCACACCGGCTTCTGGCAAGCCATGGATACCCTGCGCGACAAGAACCAGCTCAACGACCTGTGGGCGGGAAATCCGCCCTGGAAGGTCTGGAAGTGAGCCTGCCGGGGAACCTGTTCGGCGGCAGCTACCAGGGCCGGTCCGTGTTCGTCACGGGACACACCGGCTTCAAGGGCAGCTGGCTGGCATTGTGGCTGGAGCAGATGGGCGCCATCGTGCACGGCTTCGCGCTCGACCCGGCCACGCAGCCGAACCACTGGGACAAGCTGGCCCTGGCCAGCGACGAAATCCGCGGCGACATTCGCGAGGCGGCCGTGCTGCGCGCGGCCCTGAAGGTGGCGCAGCCCGACATCGTGTTCCACCTGGCAGCCCAGCCGCTGGTGCGCCGCTCCTACCGCGATCCGCTGGAAACCTGGTCGACCAACGTCATGGGCACGGCCAACCTGCTCGAAGCCTGCCGCCACACGCCAAGCGTGCGCGCGATCGTCGTGGTCACCACCGACAAGTGCTACCAGAACCAGGAATGGGACTGGGGCTACCGCGAAAGCGATGCGCTGGGCGGGCATGATCCGTACAGCGCCTCCAAGGCCGGCGCCGAACTGGTGGCCGCGAGCTACCGCAGCGCCTTCTTCAACGAACCCGATGCGCCCCTGATGGCCACGGCGCGTGCCGGCAATGTGATCGGCGGCGGCGACTGGTCGGAAGACCGGCTCATTCCCGACCTGGTGCGCGCGATCGAAGCGGGCGTGCCGCTGGAAGTGCGCTCGCCGCGCTCCACCCGCCCATGGCAGCACGTGCTCGAATCGCTCAGCGGCTACCTGATCCTGGGCCAGAAACTGCTGGCCGGCGACCAGGCCTTCGCCCAGTCATGGAATTTCGGCCCGCCCGCGGAAGGCAACCGCTGCGTGGCCGACGTCCTGCAGGGCCTTGCCGAACACTGGCCCGCCCTGACCTGGCAGGATGCCAGCACCACCGGCCCGCATGAAGCGCGCCTGCTCTACCTGGACAGCAGCAAGGCGCGTTCGCGCCTGGACTGGCATCCCGTGTGGAGTTTCGACGAAATGCTGATGGCCACCGCCGACTGGTATCGCCAGTGCGCGCTGGACGGCACCGTGGCCACGCGCGAACAGCTGGCGGCCTACGCGAACGCAGCGCGCGGCGCCGGCCTGTCCTGGGCATCGTCATGAACATCGACGCGACGCCGATCGAAGGCCTCGCGGTCGCATCGGGCGGCGCACGCGCCGACCAGCGCGGCTCGTTTGCGCGCCTGTTCTGCGAACGCGAACTGGCGCCTGTCATTGGCGCGCGCCGCATCCTGCAATCGAACCTGAGCAGGACGAATGCGGTTGGCGCCGTGCGCGGCCTGCATTTCCAGCACCCGCCCCACGCCGAAATGAAACTGGTGCGCTGCCTGCGTGGCCGCGTGCTCGACGTCGCGGTCGACCTGCGCGCAGGCTCGGCGACGTTCCTGCAGTGGTTCGGAGAAGAGCTCACGCCCGGCAACGGTCGCATGATGATCATTCCCGAAGGCTTCGCACATGGCTTCCAGGTGCTCGAGCCGGACAGCGAAATGCTGTACCTGCACACCGCCTTCTACGACGCGCCTTCCGAAGGCGGCCTGCGCTACAACGATCCGCGCCTTGCCATAGACTGGCCGCTGCCGGCAGTGGACCTGTCCGAGCGCGACCAGCATCATCCACTCATTCCAACCGACTTTGCGGGAATAACACTATGAAATGCCGTCATTGCGACCACGCGCTCGAGCATGTATTCCTCGACCTCGGCTACGCACCGCCTTCGAATTCCTACGTCAGCGACCTGACCAAACCGGAAGCGTACTACCCGCTCAAGCTGTATGTGTGCGACAACTGCTGGCTGGTACAGACCATCGACTACGCGGCCCGCTCCGAGCTGTTCTCGCACGACTACGCCTACTTTTCGTCGGTCTCGCAAAGCTGGCTCGATCACGCGGCGCGCTATGCGGCCATGATCACCACGCGCCTGGGGCTTGGCCGCGACAGCCACGTGATCGAGCTGGCATCGAACGACGGCTACCTGCTCAAGAATTTTGTCGCCGCCGGCATTCCATGCCTGGGCATCGAACCGACCGACAGCACGGCGGCGGCAGCCGAGGCGCTCGGCATTCCGGTGCTGCGCGAATTCTTTGGCACCGCGCTGGGACAGCGCCTGGCCGGCGAAGGCCGCAAGGCCGACCTGATCATCGGGAACAACGTGTTCGCGCACGTCCCGGACATCAACGACTTCACCGCCGGCATGAAGCTCGCGCTGAAGCCGGGCGGTACGATCACCCTCGAATTCCCGCACCTGATGCGCCTGATCGAGCAGACCCAGTTCGATACCGTCTACCACGAGCATTTCTCCTATCTGTCGCTCGACGCGGTCAGCCACATTTTCCAGCAGGCCGGCCTGAAGGTATGCGACGTGGAGCAGCTGCCCACCCACGGCGGCAGCCTGCGCGTATATGGCTGCCACCAGGACGACCTGCGTGCGCCGACCAGTGCGGTGGGCGAGGTGCTGGCGCAGGAGCGCGCGCACGGCCTGCGCGACCTGGCCACGTATGCCGCATTCCAGGCGCGCGCCGACCGCGTCAAGGACGACCTGCTGCAATTCCTGATCGAGCAAAAGCGCGCCGGCAAATCGGTGGCCGCATATGGCGCGGCGGCCAAGGGATGCACGCTGCTGAACTACGCGGGCGTGAAGCCCGACCTGCTCTCCTTCGTCTGCGACGCCGCGCCGTCGAAGCAGTACAAATTTTTGCCCGGCACGCACATCCCCATCCTGCCGCCTGCCGCGCTGGCCGAACGCCGGCCCGACTTTGTCGTGATCCTGCCATGGAATATCGCGGCCGAAGTGATGGCGCAGCAGGCCGTGGTGCGCAGCTGGGGCGGCAAGTTCGTCGTCGCCGTGCCGGAGCTGAAGATCTCATGAAAATCCTGGTCACCGGAGCGAGCGGTTTCATCGGCGCGCACCTGGTGCCCCTGCTGCTGGCGCGTGGCCACCAGGTCACGGCGCTGGGACGCACGCGCGTGGACGGCGTGGACTTCATCGCCCACGATATCCACGCGGCCCCCATCGCCATCGCGCCGCACGACATGGTCATTCATCTCGCCTGGCAGGGCCTGCCCAACTACGGCAAGCTTTTCCATTTCGAAGACAACCTGCCGGCCGACTACCGCTTCCTGAAGTCGCTGGGCGCCCCGCGCCTGCTGGTGACCGGCACCTGCTTCGAGTACGGCATGCAAAGCGGCTGCCTGCGCGAAGACATGCCAACCGACCCCGCCAATCCGTATGCGCTGGCCAAGGACACGCTGCGCCGCTTCCTGCAGGCGCTGCAAAAGGAACAGCCGTTCGCGCTGCAATGGGCGCGCCTGTTCTACATGCATGGCCCGGGACAGATGCCCGGCAGCCTGCTGGCGCAGCTTGACCGCGCCATCGACGAAGGCGCCCCTTCGTTCAACATGTCGGGCGGCGCACAGTTGCGCGACTACCTGCCCGTGGCCGAGGTGGCGCGGCGCCTGGCCCTGCTGGTCGACCGTCCACAATGCGATGGCGTCGTCAATGTATGCAGCGGCACGCCGGTTTCCGTGCGGGCGCTGGTCGAGGAACATATCGCGAAACGCGGTGCGCGGATCAGGCTCAACCTGGGCCACTACCCCTATCCGGCGCATGAGCCGATGGAGTTCTGGGGCGACGCCAGCCGGATCGCGCAACTGGAAGGAAAGCCATGACACTGGACCAATACATCGCACGCCAGCTCGACAACATGTTCCCCGAAGGCGGCTACGACGCGGACCTGGCGCTGGTGGCGCCGCTGATGGAAGGCGCGATGCAGCGCATGCAGCCCATCCTGGCATCGGTCGGCGCATTCAGTCCTGATACCTTCAACCGCTTCAATTCGCTGCAGTACACAAGCTTGCTATACCTGGTGGGGAACGAGGAATATCGCCGCAACGGCCACTCGGTGCTGGCCAGCCGCCTGTTCTACCTGAACCGCGCGCTCAATGCGATCGACCTGTTTTATGCGGTCGAGATGCCGGAGGTGTTCTTCATTTCGCACGGCCTTGGCGCGGTGCTCGGGAACGCGACGTATGGCAACCGGCTCGTGATTTTCCAGAACGTGACGGTGGGCCGTGTCGGCCAGGACCGGCCTACGCTCGGGAACAATATCGTGCTCTATCCGGGCGCCGTCGTGACGGGCAATTCGAGAATCGGGAACAACTGCGTGGTATCGGCCGGCACCGTGGTGCATGGCATGGAGATGCCCGACGATACGGTCGCCGTGCGGCGCGGGGATGGCGTTCAGCTCTTCCCGCGCCGCAAGGACTTCATTTCCAATTACCTCAGACCTGATGCCCCGGGTTGAAGTCACGCAGGAACTTGTTCAGGGGCGTATCGAGATCGGCGAAATAGGCCGTCAGCGTCTGGCGCTGATATGAACGGGGCCGCCCCACCGCGTGGAAGGTGCGGGTGTTGAACAGGATGACGTCGCCCGGCTCGCCGGTCAGCTCCACCGTGTTCGCCTTGGCCTTGTTGTAGTAGTGGTAGGGGATATCGCCGAAGCCCTCTTCCGAATACATCGAAAAATCGATCATGCGGCGCTGGCCTTCGAAGCGGTGGGTGCCCGGCACGATTTTCATCGGCCCGTTCTCGCTCGTGACCGGATCGATCAGGATCATCGCCTTGATCTGGTCGCGCACGAAGTCCTGGTGCCACCACTGCATTTCATACTCGGTCGTCGGCTGCATATTGTCGACCACGACCAGCGTCGGCTTGACTTCCTGCGTGATCCCGAAAGTCCGTGTCAGGATATCGCCGAACAAGCCGCCAGCCAGGAAGGCGTTGAGCGCCGGCGGCAAATAATCCGGGTTCATGCCCGCGCGGTAGTGCGTGACCAGGGGCCGCGACCAGATCTGGCCGCCCACCGTTGCGTCGTAGGCGCCGACCGAAGGATCGAGTTTCTCGCCGCTGGCCTTGATCTGCTGCGCCTTGATGCGCAGCTGGTCCAGCGCCTCGGCGTCGTTGAACAGCCCCCTGAGTATCACCATGCCGTCGCGCCGCAGCAGCTCGACCACTTGGGTCAGCACGGCTTCGCGCGGGGTGTCGTCGCGCGGCGCCAGCGGCGCTACCGGATTGTTGGCCGCGATCTCGTCGAGCGCTTCGCAAAACAGCGTGTAGTTGCCGCGCAGTGTGGCAACCGCTTGCGCCCGGTCCATCGCATACAGGGTCTCGAGTGCGCTCATGCCGGTCAGCTCCGCTTGTATTTCTGCTGGTCGGCCAGCGCCAGGTGCACGTCGCCATAGCTGGACGAACCGCCCCAGATATTGTCCTTGAACCACTTGCCGTTCTCGATCCACCACACGCGCGGATCGCGGAATTTGTCGGCGGTCTGCCAGAATTCTTCTTCCGACATGTCCACGTATTCCAGCCAGTACTGCAGGTCGTCCGAGACGACGTGGTCGTACTTGCGCACCATTTCGACAGCTTCCTCGCGCGTCATGTAGCCGGTGCGGACATCCTTCGAGCTGTGGTCCGAACCGCGGCCGTAGCCGAACTTGACGAACTTGAGCAGGTCGTGGATGCCGTTCTCGTAGCGGTCGTCCAGGTTGGACGCGGTGCGGTAGGTCCGGTCGAACGGCTTTTCGGCCGCCCTCCAGCCGTACAGGTCTTTCATCATCTGGGTATGCTTGTAGGGATCCCACTTGAAGAAATTACCGATGTACAGGCCACGCACGCCGGTTTTCAGGATCGCGTCGTCGCTCGGGTACTTGGCCCAGGACAGGTCGCTTTCCTTGAGCGGCTCCTGCGGGTCGTTCAGCATGTCGTACCATTCGAAGCCGCGCAGGCCGTGCTCGTGGCGCACGCGCGCCGAGAATTCGACAAAGTCGTCCGGCTCGTACATGCCCGAGATATCCCATGCGATCTCGCCCCACACCATCAGCTGGATATTGAAACGCGCCGCCATCTGGATCGGGAAGGTGAAAATGCCGCAGTGGGCGTGCCAGTTCATGTCGCCCATCTTGCGGAAGCACAGGCGGTTGAGCTTTTTCAGCACTTCGGTGCTCGGCCCCATCACCAGGTGGTCGACATTGAACACTTCGCGCATGCGGTCGCGGTTGTAATTGCCCTCGGGGAGGTAGTTATTCCCGTGGTAGGTCACCAGCAAGGGCTTGAGGCCGTATTCGGCCACGATCACGTGCGTCTGGTAGTAGCTGTCCTTGCCGCCGCTGACCGGGATGATGCAATCGTAGTCCGAGGTCTTGTTCTTGCGGATCTCTTCGACGTTCTTCTCGAACAGCGCGCGGCGCTTGTCCCAGAACGCGGGCGTCAGCTCCTCGAACGCTTCGGCGGTGCGGCAGCTGGCGCATACGCCTTCGTCGTCGACCGACAGGTTGACCGTCACAAACGGATAGGTGCAGCGCGCGCAGTATTGCATTGAGCGGTAGTTCATGTCGATTCCTCAGATTTCCAGCAATTCGGGCGACCTGACATTCAGGCCTTGTTCAAACAGGTGCTTCTTGGCCAGGTAGACACTCTGGTCGCTGTAGTGAAAGATGTTGGCCGCGGCCACCGCGTCCACGCGGGTCTGCTGCAGCGCTTCGGCAAAGTGGCCCCACTCGCCCACGCCACCGCAGGCGATCACGGGAATGCGCACGGCGCTGCCCACTTCGTCGAGCAGGGGAATGTCGTAACCGTTTTTCATGCCGTCGCGGTCGATGGAGTTGAGCAGGATTTCGCCCGCTCCCAGCTCCTGCACGCGGCGCGCCCATTCGGCGGCGGTGTAGGGCGTCGCTTCGCGGTTGCCGTCGCGGCGCACGCGGTGCACGCCGTCTTCCTCGAGCCGCACGTCCATCGACACCACGATGCACTGGGCGCCGAATTCGCGCGCTGCCAGTTCAATGAAGTCGGGCTGGTCGAGCGCCAAGGTGTTGATCGAGATCTTGTCGGCGCCCAGCGAGAGGCGCTTTTCGATATCCTGCAGCGAACGGATGCGGCCACCCACAGTGATCGGCATGAAGGCCGCCTTCGACACGTCTTCGATGATGTCGAATATATTGTCGCGGTTGTGGTGGCCCAGGTCGTCGCGGCGCATGTCGTGCGTGTCGTCGCGCGAGATGTCCAGGTAGACCAGTTCGTCCGAGCCCCATTCCGACAGGCGCTTGACGGCCGTGATCGGGTTGCCCAGGTTCTGGTAGCGCTTGAACTGCTTGCTCTGCACAAGGAAGCCGTTGCGCAGCAGGAGCACGGGAATGACGCGGTTCTTTTTCATGACATTGCCAAAAAATTCTTGGCCAGCTTGATGCCGGCGCGCTGGCTTTTCTCGGGGTGGAACTGGACGCCATACACATTGTCGCGGCCGATGGCGGCGCAGAACTGCTGTCCGTAGTCGGTGGACGCCAGCACCGATGCCGGATCCGACGGATGGAAGGCGAAGCTGTGCACGTAATAGAAATCGGGCGCGTTTTCCAGGCCGTTCAGCAGCGGCGACTGCTGGCGCACGTCGATATTGTTCCAGCCGATATGCGGCAAAGGAAAGTCGCCCGAATCGAGCTTGCGCGTGTCGCCGCCTATCCAGCCCAGGCCCGGCGTTTCGCCGAACTCGAAGCCGCGGTCGGCCAGCACCTGCATTCCCACGCAGATGCCCAGGAAGGGCTTGCGTTCCTGGAGCACCACGCGGTCGAGCAGGTCGAGCGGCAGGCGCTCGTGGATGCGGCGCATGGCGGCGGCAAAAGCGCCCACGCCGGGCAGCACCACGTGCGTGGCGTCCTCGATATCCTGGGGCGCGTTCGAGACTTTCACATTGTCCGACAGCGACGCGAGCAGGTTATACACCGACTTCACGTTGCCCGATCCGTAATCAAGAATGCAGATGCGGCTCATCCGATCAGTTCCCATTGCAGTGCCGTGCCACGCGCGATCGCGGTCTTGGCGGTGCGTCCCAGGACGGCGTCCAGGTGCTTGGGCGCCAGGCCCATGCCGGGACGGATGGCGCGCACGTTGGCGGGCGTGAAGCGTTCGCCGGCGGCGATGTCGGCGCTCACGTACAGCGAGCGGCGGAATTTGAGCGAGGGCTGTTCGGCGCTGCTGGCGCCGTAGCTCACCTTGCCCAGGGCTTGCCAGGCGCGTTCGGTTTCCACCACCAGGGCGCGCATTTCGTCGGGCTCGAGCGAGAAAGTGGAATCGACGCCGCCATCGGCACGCGCCAGGGTGAAGTGCTTTTCGATGACGGACGCGCCCAGCGCCACGCTGGCCACCGACACGCCGGTGCCCATGGTGTGGTCGGACAGGCCCACCTCGCAGCCGAACAGGTCGCGCAGGTGCGGAATGGTCAGGATATTGGTGTTGGCGGGCGTGGCCGGGTAGGTGCTGGTGCACTTGAGCAGGACCAGGTCCTTGCAGCCGGCGGCGCGCGCCGCGCGTACCGATTCGTCGAGTTCGGCCACGCTGGCCATGCCGGTCGAGATGATCATCGGCTTGCCGGTGGCGGCCACCTTGCGGATCAGCGGAATGTCGGTGTTCTCGAAGGAGGCGATCTTGTAGCAGGCCACGTCCAGCGTTTCCAGGAAGTCGACCGCGGTGTCGTCGAACGGGGTGCTGAACGGGATCATGCCCAGGGCGCGCGCACGTTCGAAAATGGGCGCATGCCATTCCCACGGCGTGTGCGCCTCCTGGTACAGGCTGTAGAGCGTGCGGCCGTTCCACAGCGACTTGGGATCGTTGATCTTGAAGTCGCCGATGTCCAGGTCGAGCGTCATCGTGTCCGCGGTATAGGTCTGGATCTTGAGCGCGTGGGCGCCGCTGCGGGCCGCGGCCTCGACGATTTCCAGCGCGCGGTCAAGCGACTGGTTATGGTTGCCCGACATTTCGGCAATCACGAAAGGCGCGGCGCCGGCGCCGACGGTGCGGTGTTCAATCAGCATGATGGTTAATCCGTTTTGCAAAAGTCGTCGAATGTTCGCTGAAGCCCGCGCCCACGAAGGCGGCACGCGATGCCTGGTTGCCCGCCATGACGCGGGCGTGGATGGTGTCCACCTTGCCTGCCCAGTGCTGCGCAATCCAGTCGCTGCCGCGCTCGATCAGGGCCGCGCCCAGTCCCTGCCCCATGAAGCCGGGCGTCAGGTAAATGGAAATCGTGGCCACATGGCCTTCACGATCATAGCGCAAGACGCCGGCAACCTGTCCGTCAACCTCGCCCAGGACGATGCTGCGGTCCGGGTTGGCCAGGGTGGCGTCGAACCACTGGCGGTGCTGCTCGATGGGGATGGCCTCGCTGCTGCCCGAAAACCGGCGCACGATGTCCGCATTGCGCCAGGCCCAGAGGTCGTCGCAGTCGCCGGAAGTGGCGGCGCGCAGCGTGATGTGCCGCTCGGCCAGCAGGGCGCGCGCGACGCGCCCGGCACCGGCGCCGTCCACTGTTTCCTGGCTGGCGCGCGCCAGGTACTGCAGCAGCGGCGGGCTGGCCAGCGCCAGGCCGACGGTGTGATGGATCATGGCGCTGTCGACATGCGACGCCGCGCCCAGGTACAGCACGCGGCCCTGGCGCGCCATCTCGGTGCTGCCGCCGTCCTGGTTGGCGGCCACGCCGATGACGATGCTGGGCAGGCCAAGGCAGCAGCGCTCCCACATGGCGCCGCCGCCCGCGCCGATGGCCAGGTCGCTGGCCGCCATCAGTTCGGCGATGTTGCTGACCTGGCAGTGCAGGCGCGCGTGCGGCAGCGCCGCGCATTGCCGTTCGAGCGCGGCGCGGTGGGGATTCGATCCACCGATGACGACGTCGACTTCCAGCTCGAGGCCGGCCAATGCACCCAGCACCTTGCCGGTCTGGTTGTCGCTGTCGGCCCCGCCGAGGAAAACGAACACGCGCTTGACCGCGCCGTCGCGCTCGCGCAGCGTGGCGCGCGCTGCCGCGAATTCCGGGCGCAGCAAGGCGAAGGCGGGACCAAGCAGCTTCGTACTCTCGGCCGGGGCCAGCGCGTCATAGCGGCCTTCGAGGTGCTCCGCCATGTTCTGGTCGAGCAGCAGGTCGCAGGCATGCGGGCGGTCCGCCAGGTCGTCGATGGCCATGATGCGGCGCGCGCCCGGGCGCACGGCGCGTTCCCAGCGGGCGTCGAGCGCATAGTGGTCGACGATCAGCCACTCCACGTCCGGCGGCATGGCCGCCAGGGTCTGGACGGCGTCGTCTTCCCAGGTGGCGCCAAGCCAGTGATGGTGGCCGCCGGTGTCGGGCTGCGCTTGCGCTTCGGCCAGGCGCACGACGGCGTAGCCGCGCGCGGCGATACGCTCGCAGGAGTGGCCCGCGTGCGGACGGCACAGGAAGGTGATATCGGCGCCGGCCGCCTGCAGGCGGTCGGCCAGGGTCAGGCAGCGCTCGACATGGCCGGTGCCGATGGCCAGCGAAGCGTCGGTGCGGATCGCGACCTTCATCTGGCGGCGTACGCCAGTTCGGCGCGCGTCCAGTCGTCGGGCGTGTCGATATCGACCGCGCGCCATTCCGGGATCACCAGGCCGCGTCCATTCACGTGCGGCGACTGGCCCGACAGCCAGGCGGCGGCCGTGCCCCAGTAGAACTGGCCGGCGTCGTAATACGCCGGCTCCAGGTCCTGGGTGCGGGTGCGCACGTTTTCCGGGTACATGGGCGACATGGTGCCGGCCGCGTCGCGCCGCATGGCGCGCTGCACGGCGGCCGGAAACGGCGCCACGGCGAAGGCATAGTCGGCGTCGGCCAGCAGGGCGTGGGCCCGGACCAGGTCGTCGGCCAGCAGCAAGGGCACGCCGGGATAGATGCAGCAGACCTGGCCGGCATGCCAGCCCAGCGCGGCGCAGGCGCGGATGGCCGCCGCGATCACCGGGACTGTCCCCGCATGGTCGTCGGACAATTCGGCCTCGCGCATGAAAGGCACTTCGGCGCCCAGCGAACGGGCGAGCGCCGCGATCTCTTCGTCGTCGGTGGACACCACGATATGGTCGAACAGGCCGCAGGCACGCGCGGCGTCGATAGCGTAGGCGATCATGGGACGGCCGGCGAATGGCTTGATGTTCTTGCGCGGGATGCGTTTGCTGCCGCCGCGCGCCGGAATCACGGCCAGTTTCACGACAGCGCGCTCCGCACCGCGGCGACCACCTGGTCCTGTTCCGCGTCCGTCATGCCGAAGAACATGGGCAGGCTGATGGTGCCCGCGTAATAGGCTTCGGCCTGCGGGAAGTCGCCCTTGGAAAAGCCCAGGTCGCGGTAGTAAGGCTGCGTATGGACCGGAATGTAATGCACGTTCACGCCGATGCCCTGCGCACGCAGGGCATCGAACACGGCGCGGCGGCGTTCCGGCGCCACATGGATAGGATACAGGTGGAAGGCCGACTTGCCGTATGCCGCCTGCACGGGACGGGTGAGCGCCATGCCTTCGAACAGCTGGTCGTACCTGGCCGCCAGCGCGCGCCGGCGCGCCACAAACTGGTCAAGGCGCGCCAGTTGCGACAAGCCCAGCGCGGCCTGCATGTCGGTGATGCGGTAGTTGTAGCCCAGGCCATGCTGCTCGTAGTACCACGGGCCTTCGGCCTTGTCGTCCAGCGACGCCGGGTCGCGCGTCATGCAGTGCGAGCGCAGCAGGCGCAGCGATTTGTCGAGTTTGGCGCTGTTGGTCATGACCATGCCGCCTTCGGCCGTGGTCAGGATTTTCACCGGATGAAAACTGAACACCGCCATGTCGCTGTAGGTGCAGTTGCCGACCTTGCCGTCGTGGTAGTCGGCGCCGACGGCGTGCGAAGCGTCTTCGATGACCGAAAAGCCGTACTCGCGCGCCAGGGCGGCAATCCCGGCCATGTCGCAGGACTGGCCGCCGAAGTGCACGGGAATGACGATCTTGGGCAGGCGGCGCTCGGCGCGTGCCTGCATCAGCTTGTCCTCGAGCGCGTGCACGCTCATGTTGTAGGTGTGCTTGTCGGTGTCGACGAAATCGACGTCGGCGCCGCAATAGCGCGCGCAGTTGGCCGACGCCAGGAAGGTGTTCGGCGACGTCCACACGATGTCGCCGGGGCCGGCGCCAAGCGCCATGCAGGCGATGTGCAGGGCCGCGGTGGCGTTGGCCACGGCCACGCCATGCTTCGCACCGCAGTAGGCGGCCAGGCCGTTTTCGAACGCGTCGATATTCGGACCCTGGGTAATCCAGTCCGAGCGCAGGACCGCCGCAACCGCGGCGATGTCGTCGTCCGAGATCGACTGGCGGCCGTAGGGAATCATTCTTCGCTGCCTTCCTTGATCAGTTTCGTAATCTGCTCGACGTTCAGGAATTCAGGATTGGTGCCCGAGTTGTATTCGAAGCCGTCCGGCACCGGCGTACCCGCCTCGCCCTTGTTGTTCTTCGCGTAGTCCACTTCCAGCGCGAACGAGATCGACGGCTTGATGACGAAGTGGTCGTGGAATTCCAGCGTCAGGTGCGAATCGTCGAACGGGCACATGATCTCGTGCAGTTTTTCGCCCGGGCGGATGCCGATGATTTTCAAGGGCAGCTTGGGCGCCATGGCCTTGGCCAGGTCGAGGATGGTGGCCGACGGGATTTTCGGGATGAAGATCTCGCCGCCATGCATGCGCTCGAAATCCCTGAACACGAAGTCCACGCCGTCCTGCAGCGTGATCCAGAAACGCGTCATGCGTTCGTCGGTGATCGGCAGTTCCGTCACGCCCTGCGCGAGCAGCTTCTGGAAGAAGGGAATGACCGAGCCGCGCGAACCGACCACGTTGCCGTAGCGGACCACGGAGAAGCGGGTGCGGCGTTCGCCCACCATGTTATTGGCCGCGACGAACAGCTTGTCGGACGCCAGCTTGGTGGCGCCGTACAGATTGATCGGATTGGCGGCCTTGTCGGTCGACAGGGCGATGACTTTTTCCACGCCGGACGCCAGCGCCGCCTGGATCACGTTCTCGGCGCCGTAGATATTGGTCTTGATGCACTCCATCGGATTGTATTCGGCCACCGGCACGTGCTTGAGCGCGGCCGCGTGGATCACGAAATCGACGCCATCCATGGCTTGCTTCAGGCGCGCCTGGTCGCGCACGTCGCCGATGAAGTAGCGCATCTGCGGCGCATTGTAGGTCTGCGCCATTTCGTACTGCTTCAATTCGTCGCGCGAATAGATGATCACCTTCTTCGGCTTGTAGCGCGCGAAGATCGTCTTGACGTACTGCTTGCCGAAGGAACCGGTGCCGCCAGTGATGAGGATGGTTTTGTTGTCGAACATGAGATCTTCCAATCCAGAAAAAGAGTGCGCGCTATACACATTATGCCGCGTTAGCCCGGGTTACGGCTCCCGAATCGATTCATCCATCGATTTCATGAGCGGCCACAGGATGTAGGACATGACCGTGCGCTTGCCGACCACGATCTCGGCCTTCATGGTCATGCCGGGAAGCAATCGCGAATGGGGCGACATCTGCTTCAGTTCGGTCGTCGTCAGCGCCACGCGGGCCAGGTAATAGGCATCGAGGCCATCGCCGCTGTTGACGTCGCGCTTGAAGGCGTCGCCGCTGATGGTGCGCACGGTGCCCTTCAGGCCGCCATGTTTTTGATACGGAAAGGCATCCAGTTTTACCTGGGCGAAATGGCCGGGACGGATGTAGCCGACATCGATCGAATCGATCTGCACTTCCGCTTCCAGCGCGCTGCCGAGCGGAACCAGGGTGAAAAAGGTTTCCGCCTCGCGCACGATGGAGCCGGGCGAGAGCTTGGCGATTTCCAGCACCACCGCATCCTGGGGCGCGACCAGGCTGATCATGGCGTTGCGGCGGTCGGCCTTGCTCAGCTGCTCGCGCAGGCTGTCGCGTTCGCGGCCGATGCCCAGCATGTCTTCCATGGCGCGCTGGCGCCAGCTGTTGCCGAAGGCCGCCTTTTCGGCCAGCAAGGCCGACAGCTCGCGCTCGATTTCCTGCTCCCGGTTTTTGGTAAGCAATTGATCGCGCTCCACTTCGAGCCGCTTGTCCTGGGCTTCCAGCACCCGGATGCGGGCGCCATACTGCTGGGCCACCAGCTTTTCCTGCATGGTTTCGATTTCGCGCACCGACTTCAGGCGCGCTTCCAGCACGGCCTGGTCGCGCCGATTGGTGAGCAGGGACGCGCGCAGGCGCTCCACGTTTTCATTAATGCGGCGCACCTGGGCGTCGAAATTGGCCTTGCGCTCGATGGCCAGGCGCGACTGGAGCTTGCTGTCGTCGTCGCCCGAGGCGGCCGCCCCGGGGGTGCCGGCCAGTTCGGACGTCAGGGCCGCGGTCTGGGTTTCCAGGCTGCGCAGCTTGGCGCGCAATTGTTCCTCGTCGGCCTTGGCGAAAGTGGCGTCGAGGGTGGCCAGCAGCTCGCCCTTTTTCACGATCTGGCCCACGCGCACGGGAATCGACTTGACGATGGCCGTTTCCAGGGGCTGCACCACGATATTGGGCAGCGGATTGATCAGGCGGCCGCGCGCGGTGACCACCTGGTCGACCTGCGAAAAGCTGGCCCACAGGACGGCCAGGATCAGCGCCGCCGTCAGCAGCGGCAGCGTGATGCGGGCGAAGGCGGGCAGCGGGCGCTGTTCGATCTCGTCCGCGTCCGGCAGGAAGTCGACGTCGGCCTTGCCCGTCTTCTTTTTCACAGGTGGCTTGTCTGTTGGTTCCATAAATGCTGATAAGTTGAGCAACGGGACAAGAGTTCACCATGGGTGCCGCTGTCCATCAGGCTGCCGTGCTGCATGACCAGGATGGCGTCCGCATTGACCAGGGTCGAGAGGCGGTGGGAAATCATGATCACCGTGCGGCCGACGGCAATGCGTCCCAGGTTGCGGATGAAGATGGCTTCGCTTTCGGGGTCGAGCGCGCTGGCGGCCTCGTCCAGCACCAGGATGCGCGGCTTGGCCAGCAGGGCGCGCGCGATCGACAGGCGCTGCTTCTGGCCGCCGGACAGGTTGGCGGCGTTTTCTTCCAGCAAGGTGTCATAGCCTTGCGGCATGCGTTCGATGAATTCATCGGCGCCGGCGGCCTGGGCCGCTTCGACGATTTCCTCGAAGGTGGCGTCGGACTTGGTGGCGGCAATGTTCTCGCGCACGGTGCCGCGGAACAGGAAGTTTTCCTGCAAGACCACGCCGATCTGGCGGCGCAGGTGCTGCAGCTCGATTTCGCGGGCATCGATGCCGTCGAAGCGGACGATGCCTTCCTGGACCGCGTACAAGCCCTGAATCAGCTTGGTCAGCGTGGTCTTGCCGGAGCCGCTGCGGCCCACGATGCCGACCACGGTACCGGCATTGATGGTGAAGGTGGCGCGGTCGAGCGCGGTGGTGGCCGAGCCCGGATAGCGGAAGGTGACCTGGTCGAAGGCGATGGTGCCGGCCAGCTGGGGCCGCAGGCCGCCGGCGCCCAGGCGCCCTTCCGGCGCGCGGTTCATCACTTCGCCCAGCATGCGCACCGACAGGGCCGTCTCCTGGTATTCATTGACCAGGCCGACGATGGCGATCAGCGGCTGGACCACGCGCGCGGTCAGCATCTGGAAGGCGATCAGCGCGCCCACCGACAGGGTTTGCGCGAACACTTCCTGGGCGCCCACGATGATGATGGTCACCGGCAGCAGCTTGCCCAGCAAATCGGTGATGGTATTGCCGGCGATGGAAATCTGGCCGACCTTGAAATGCATGCCGATGGAAGCGGCCGAATGCTGGTCCCACAGCTTGCGCTGGGTCGGTTCGATGGCCAGGGCCTTGACAGTGCGCATGCCGTGGATAGTTTCGACCAGCATGGCCTGGCGCTTGCCTTCGGCCATGTACAGCTTTTGCAGGCGGCGCTGGAAGGCGGGCACCATGGCCGCCACGATCACCCCGATCAGCACCGTGAAGGCGAGCGTGATCATGGCCAGCTTGACCGAATAGGTAAACAGGATGGGCAGGAAGATGAACAGCGCGGTCGCGTCGAGGGCCGTGAAGAACAGGCGCCCGGTGAGGAAATTGCGGATCTTTTCCAGCTGCTGCATGTGGCGGTTGACCACGCCGGCGGTGGTGGTCTCGAAATAATCGATGGGCAGCTTGAGCAGGTGGCCGAAGGTGCGCCGGGTCAGCGTCATGTCGATCTTGTTGGTGGCGCCCAGGGTCAGGATCTGGCGCATGAAGCTGAACAGCGCATCGAAGATCAGCGCCAGCACGATGCCCACGCCCAGCACCAGCAGGGTGGACGCGCTTTCGTGAACCAGCACCTTGTCGATCACCAGCTGGAAGAACAGGGGCGACGCCAGCGCCAGGAAATTCATGGCCATGGCGGCGATCGCGATATCGCGGAAAGCTTGCTTCTGCTTCAGGATTTCGGGGATGAACCAGCGCAGGCTGAACGGCTGGTTCAGGTCGGTGAGCGCATGCTGGCGTTTCATGAACACCACATCGCCTTCCCAGCGGGTGGCGAACTGTTCCTGGGTAAGCAGGATGACGCCGGCGCCGTGCTCGAGCGGGTCGAGCATGGCCACCTTGGGCTCGCCGTCGGTACGGGCGCCGACCACGATGACGGCATTGCCATTGTTCAGGCGGGCCACCAGCGGATAGACGCCATCCTGGGCGACCAGGTCATCCCACTTGATGGTGGCGACCTTGGCCTTGAAGCCCAGGTCGCTGGCCATGCGCAGCAGCAGTGGGCCGTTCGGCTCGCTGGAACCGAGCGCGTAGTCTTCCACCAGCCGCTCGGGATTGATCTGCACGCCGTGGTGCTGCGCGATGGCCGCAAGGCACTGCACCACGGTATGAGGAAATTTTTCTTGCATTGGCGATTGCTAGCGGCAGGAGCGGAGGAAAACCGATTCTACCCTGCAACTTCAAGCACTGGTGTTCTTTAAAAGGGACATTTCCCCCCTTAATTCGTCGCATGGCAGCTGAGCAAGCCGCAATCCGGCGGGGGCCAGGCCTGACATCCGGACACGAGCTCAAGCGTTTTACAGCTCAGCTCGTGTCCGGATGTCAGGCCTGGCCCCCGGCGAAAAAAAGCGGCGGGGATTTCTCCGCCGCCGCTCTTGGCCGAACTAGCCGCTGTTACTTGGAAGCCAGGAAGCCCTTGGTCAGGACGTCGGTAGGCGCCAGGGCTTTCAGCGTTTCGGTGCTGGCGCCTTGCGGTACCGTCGCGATCAGGCTGCTGGTAGCGTCGAATTGCTTCATCGCATCTGCCATCCGGTCGACGCCGCTCGCCATGCTGCCGACGCCTTCCAGTTTCGGCAGTTCCAGGCCAGGCGTCGATGCCGCTGCCGCCGTGCCGGCCGTGAAGCTGGCGATGCCTTGCGCCAGGCCGCTGACATTGTCGCGCATGCCGCCGGTCGCGCCGTTGGTCAGGAACCAGACGTCGGCCATGTCGTGCGTCTTGCCGTCGGCCGTCTCGAAGCTGGAAATCAGCCCGGTCCAGTTGCCTTTGCTGACGCTCGAGGTCGCCGTCGCATTCAGGCCCAGCTTGGTGATGCCGCGCTCTGCCATGGTGCTCAGTTCGCCCGCCTGGCTGATGCCGTCGCCGTTCGCGTCGACCCAGACCTTCAGCTCGCCGAAGGCGGCATCGTCCTTGCTGAGCACGCCATCGCCGTTGCTGTCGAGCTCGCGCATCGCTGCGAAGCCGTCGGCCGCCTTGCTGCCATCGGCCAGCGTCGTCGAGCTACCGAACAGCTCGCCGCCGTGGTTGATGCTGCCGTCGCCGTTGCGGTCCATGACCAGCAAGCCGTCGTTGCCGCCAACCCAGCCGGTGCGCGTGCTCTGGCCGTTGGCGAAGATGTCGAACTCGACACCGGCATTCACGCCGACGGTGTCGATGCCGTTGCCGTCCAGGTCCAGGATGACCGGGGTCGAGGTTGTCAGGGCCGCGATCTGGCTAGGCAACAACGCTTCGGTCTGGTTGGTGGTCAGCGCGTGGATCTGCGCGGTCACCAGGGCATGGATCTGCGCCGTCGTCAGGCTTGGGATGGCCGCCGTGGTGATGGCGACGATCTGGGCCGTGGACAGGGCGGCGATGCCGGAGGTGCGCAGCGATGCCAGGTCCTGGGTTTCCAGGGCCGCGATGCTGGCCGTCGACAGGGCGCTGATCTGCGCACTGGTCAGGGCCGAGGCCTGGGCCGTCGTCAGGCCGACCGCTTGCGAGGTCGTCAGGGCGGCGATCTGGGCCGTGGACAGGGCGGCGATCACTTGCGTGCGCAGGGCTGCCAGGTCCGCCGTTTCAAGGGCGGCCAGGTTGGCGGTCGAGAGGGCCGCGACCTGGCTCGACGTCAGGCCGGAAGCCTGGGTCGAGGACAGGGCCACCACCTGCGCCGTGGTGAAGCCGAGCGAGATCGTGGTGGTCGACAGGGCACCGATCTGGGCGCTGGTCAGGGCGCCGATCTGGTTGGTGGTCAGGGCTGCGAACTGGGCCGTCGACAGGGCGGCGATGCCGCTCGTTTTCAGGGCCACCAGGTCGACCGTTTCCATCGCCGCCAGGCTGGCCGTCGACAGCGAAGCGATCTGCCTGCTGGTCAGCGACGCTGCCTGGGCCGTGGTCAGGGCCACCACTTGCTGCGTGGTCAGTGCACCGACCTGGGCAGTGGAGAGGGCTGCGATGACGCTCGTTTTCAGTGCCGCCACATCGACCGTTTCCATCGCGGCCAGGTTGGCCGTGGACAGGGCGCCGACCTGGCTGGAGGTCAGGCCGCCGATCTGCGTCGAGCTGAAGGCGACCACTTGCGCGGTGGTCAGGCCAAGCGAGATGGTGGCCGTCGACAGGGCGCCGATCTGGGCGCTGGTCAGGGCGCCGATCTGGTCGGTCGTCAGCGCCGCGAACTGGGCGGTGGACAGGGCCGCGATGCCGGATGTTTTCAGCACCACCAGGTCCACCGTTTCCAGTGCCGCCAGGTTGGCCGTCGACAGGGCGCCGACCTGGGCGGAGGACAGGGCCGCGGCCTGGGTCGAGGTGATCGCCACCACTTGCTGCGTGGTCAGGGCGCCGATCTGGCTGGTGGTCAGGGCAGCGATGACGTTGGTCTTGAGTGCCGCCAGGTCGACCGTTTCCATGGCCGCGACATTGGCCGTGGTCAGTGCGCTGACCTGTTTCGAGGTCAGGCCGCTGATCTGGGTCGAGGACAGGGCCACCACTTGCGCGGTGGTCAGGCCGTTGGCGATGGTATTGGTGGACAGGCCGCCGATCTGGGCGCTGGTCAGCGCGCCGACCTGGTTGGTCGTCAGGGCCGCGAACTGGGCGGTCGACAGGCCGGCGATCGCGGAAGTGCGCAGTGCGGCGACGTCGACAGTTTCCATCGCGGCCAGGTTGGCCGTGCTCAGTGCCGCGACCTGGCTGCTGGTCAGCCCGGAAGCCTGGGTCGAGGACAGAGCCACCACTTGCGCGGTGGTGAAGCCGAGGCTGATGGTGGCCGTGGCCAGGGCGCCGATCTGGGCGCTGGTCAGGGCGCCGATCTGGTTGGTGGTCAGGGCTGCGAACTGGGCCGTCGACAGGGCGGCGATGCCGCTCGTTTTCAGGACCACCA
>Ga0187844_10000132_pt1 | contig 55175 bp, 58 predicted proteins | sample SpaLakP09_SKY_50_FD_134517 | JGI IMG/M metagenome (GOLD analysis project Ga0187844, IMG submission 134517) | Oligotrophic lake water microbial communities from Sparkling Lake, Wisconsin, USA - SP09_SKY_50 | ecosystem: Environmental > Aquatic > Freshwater > Lake | place: USA: Sparkling Lake...
CGGCGCCGGCGCCGAGAGCCGCCAGCAGATCGGCTGGGTGATTGTGGGCGGCATGTCGCTGGGCACGCTGTTGACGCTGTTCGTCGTGCCGACCATGTACAGCCTGCTGGCGCGCAAGCGCGTGCCTGGCGAGATCACCACGGCGGCGGCGCCCGCCTGACAGCCGATCCCGGATTGCATCCGGGCTACGGAACCCGATGTAGCCCGGATGCAATCCGGGGCTGGATCCGAGCAGGGCGCACGTAGTAGTTGTCGAACTCCGCCCGCTCGACCAGCTCGAAGCCGTGGCGGACATAGAAGCGGTTCGAGTCGCTGTCGCGCAGCGCACCGACGCGCACCGGCAGTGCCGCCGCATCGGCGCGGGCAAACACATCAGCCAACACCGCCGCGCCCAGGCGCTGGCCCTGTGCGCCGGGAGCGATGTAAAGGTGGTCCAGCAGCAGCGCCTCACTCTGGGGTTTGACGACCACGAAACCGACACGATCGCCATTCACAAGAATGTGCCTTGTGTGCTCCGGCGCAAAGCCGGCGGCAAAGCGCTCGCGGGCCCGCGCCGGTTCAAAGCGGCCGATGCGCTGCAGGCTTTCGCGCATGGCAGCGATGCGCAGGGCCAGCAGCGCCTCGAAGTCGCCGGCCTCGGCGGGCACAAATCGCGGCCGCTGCTCAGGTGGGGGCTTGGCCATCATGGCGGATGTCCTGGTGTGCTCCAACAGACCGGGGTGCCAACTGTGCCGGATCTTAGAAAAACTGTTCCTGCGCGATGCGTTCGCCCTCCCAGCGCTGATAGGCCAGCTCCTCCATCTGCATGACCGTGCCGTCCAGACGCTCGAAGCGGAAGATCCAGCGAATGACGACCTTGTCGCCATGCTGGAAGACCGGTCTTACGCATTGCGAGTGCACCACTTTCGTCCTGGCCAGCACCTTGCGCTCGCCCTCGGCCAGCAAGTCCCGGCCAACCCTGGGCGTGCCCATGTTCTCCTGCATCGACGCCTGTTCGGCATAGAACTCCAGGATCGCCTCGACGTGCGCGCCTTCCTCGACGCGGGTGATGAAGCGCTCCAAGGTTTGCGTGGTGGGCATATCGAACTTCCCAGTACCCGCTCAGTCGGCAATGGGCGTGCACAGCTCCACCAGCGTGCCGTCCGGGGCCCTGACATAGGACACGATCTGGCCCCAGGGCTTGGCGCCTGGCGCTGCCAGCTCGGTGGCGCCGTGTTCGAGGGCCCGCGCGTGCGCGGCGGGCACATCGTCGGTCACCAGCGCGATCTCCATGCCCAAGGGCTGGGCCGAGTCGCTGGCGCGCACATGGCCGCCGGGGAAGTTGATAGCGCCCAGCTCGTGGGCCGCGAACGACAGCGTGGTATCGCCGGTATTCAGCTCGCCGTAAGTGCCTGACTCATGCAGGAAGCGTTGCTCCAGACCAAAGGCCCGGGTGAAGAAGGCCAGCGAGTCGGCTACCGACGGCACGTAGATGATGGTGTAGCCCAGTTTCATGGTCTTGTTCCCGAAGGGGTTGAGTTGTTGGCGGGCATTCGCCCGGCGGCATCGCAATGCAGCTCATAGAAGCGCTCGCCGTCGTCAAGCTGACGGCTGAAGCTCCAACCGGCCGTCTCGTAGAAGCCCTGTGCGCGGGTGCCAGCGCCGGTGCTCAGCCAGAGGCTGTCAAGGCCTTGGTCGAACAGCCACTGCACCATCACATCGTGCAGGCTTCGCCCATAGCCTTTGCGCTCATGGCCGGGCGCCACGAACAACGCCCAGATATTGCGCCGGTGCAGATTGCCCACGGCGAACGCGACGATCTCACCCGCCTCCTCGACCACCCAGCCGCGGCCGCTGACCTCGATCTCGGGCACGTAATGCTCTTCGCGAATGACGTCGGAGGTGAGCGGGTTCTCACGTACCGCCAGACGCACGCGGTGCATGCCGGGGGTGTCGGTTCTCAGCGCCTGTCTGGGTTCGATCTTCATCGTGCGAGTCCATTCATGGTCTGCGGCGCCGCGTCGTCCGGCCCATTGCTTGACGCGCCCGCATCGAGGGCGATCTCAAGCACCACCTCGTTGCCGTCCATGCGTCCGGTGTGCCGGAACCCGAGGCCCAGGTAGAAGGGCTCGGGGCAGCCGGGACCGGGCACATAGGATAGGGCCAGCGTCTTGAACAAGCCTTTGGCCCGCGCGTGCGCGAGGAGCAGTTGCAGGGCTTTTCGGCCTATGCCCTGGCCCTGGAAACGGGTATCGATCATCAGGCGCCAGACGCCGATCTCGGGCCGCTGCGGCGGCTCCGGGCGAAGCGACTGGTCTTCCAGCATCGCGAAGCCGACCGGCTCGTCATCCAGATAGATTGCCCGGTACCAGGCCTCCGGTGCGAACAGCGCCTGCGCCAGGGAAGTCGCGTTGGGGGCGACAAAGCCCTTCTGACTGTCGGCCACCGACAGGCCGATGATGGCTCTTACCGTGTCGGCGGTGATCTCACGCAGGCTGACCTCTGCGTTGGGGGTGCTCATGGATGCTCCTCCAGCTCATGTTGTGCTTCTTGGCCAGCCGATGCGTGCCGCCCGCCTCAGGCTCGCCTTCACGACCAGCCGATGAAACGGGGCGATCAGGAAGACGTAGCTGCGGCCCAATAGGTTGTGGCAATGCACGACGGTGGACAGCACCAGTCTATGCTCACCGCCCGCGCCAGAAGGCGTGCACACCAGCGAGAGCCGGAAGTCCAGGTGCCTGTCGTTCTCGCCCAGCACCACCTCCTGGGCTTGGCTGCTGTAGATCTTGAAGATGCCCACCCGCTGGCCGGTCGCCTTTGACAATTGATTTGCGGTCTTCAAGCCGAACAGGCTGACCATCGCATCGCGGATCACCATCAGCCCGTCCACCCAGCGTGGTTGCTGCGAGAAGATGAAGCGCGCCAATTGTTCCGGGTTTGCCGAGGACTCGGCGGGCAGGGTGACGGCATAGGCGTCGGCAAGGTGCGTCAGCGGGTACAGACCTGCAATGCTGGCCTGGAGCGGGATCTCGACGGCGGTGACGGTGCAGGTGCGTGGCATAACGGTTTCTGGGAGTTGACGCTTCAAAGGGGGTATTGTCGCGCATGCACGGGCCTGCTGCACGGCCAATGGCCCTGTGCATCCGACCTGGCTCCACTCAGAGCGCGCGCATCATGAAGCGCCAGCGGGCCTGGAAAGCGGGCGGCACCTCGGTGCCCTGATAGGCCGGGCAGTCCACGAAGCCGTGGCTCTCGTACAGCCGATGTGCCGACCTCATGAACGGGGCAGTGTCGAGGCAGGCGTGCTCGTAGCCGAATGCCCTGGCGTCGCCGAGCAGGCGCCGGAGCATCTGCTCCCCCAGCTTGTGCCCGCGGAACTGCGGGCGGATGTAGAGCCGCTTGACCTCGGCCACACCGGGCCGAAGGCAGCGCAGCCCTCCCATGCCGGCGAGTTGTTGACCCTGCTTGACGAGGTAGAAGGCACCTCTGGGCGGCGGATCTCCACAGACCTTGTCTATGACCGTCGGCACGTAGTCGCTTGCCGACATGCCGACGAGCTGATTCTTGGGCAGATCGAAGAGGGCCTCGACCTCGCCAAAGACCCAGTCCAGGTACTCCACATTGAGCACGATCAGCCCATCGCGATGCGCCTGCAGGCTGGCGGTAATAAACTCTGGTCCGGGCATCGTTCTATCCTCGGCTTGCGTCGCTGTAGGGCAGAGTGACGCTGGACATCAGCTCTTCTTCTGCGCCAGCAGCGCCCAAAGAAAGGCTTCACCGAACAGCCCGCTGCCGACGGCTTGCGGCCGCATCTGCCGCAGTTCGTGGATATTGAAAAGTCGGCCCCAGATCTCGTGCAACCGGGCGTCGGTATAGCCAAGCCCGCCGCCCAGGGTTCCGCCGTCGTAGACCTCGTCGTCCGACAGTCCGCTGCCACCCTCGGGCCGAAAACAGACCATGCCGAACCAAGCACCCGGCTTCAGCGCAGCAGCGACCAGGCGGGCATAGCGGTCGCGTCGATGCGGCGGCATATGATGAAAGCAGCCAGAGTCATAGATCAGGTCGTAGCTGCGCGGCTTCAGCCCGGACTCGAATACCGATGCGTGGTGAAGGCGCACGGCGACGCCGGCCTCCCGAACGCGTTGTCCTGCCCACGCGATCGCCGCCTGCGAGTAGTCGATGGCCTCGACCGTGAACCCGGACCGGGCCAGCAAAACGGCATTCCTGCCATTGCCGCAGCCGATGTCCAGCGCGGCGCCACCTCGCGGCACGAGGTCGCCACCAAGCCACTCCGACAGGCACTCGACCGGCTCGCTCCCGAAGAAGGGCACCGGTTTGGCCCGGTTCGCATAGAACTGGTCCCACCAGTCACTTTGCCGGTCGGCCAGCAGGACATCGAGCTCGGTGAGTTCTTTCGGTGCTGTGGATGTTGGCTTGGCGGTCATTTCCATGGCGGGCCCGGACAGGTGTGGCTGCAGTTGCATCTGCGTTCGAGAGAATGATGGGGCAGGTCCGATGTCGGACCTATGCGTCGCGATCAACGATGACGAGGGTGCCATGGCTCCCAGGTGCAACGGCATGTGGAACTCCCGCAGGCACGATGCAGATCTCGCAGCGGGCGACGCGCACAAGCTCGTCGTTGAGCCGCAGGCTCATCTGACCTTCGAGGACCAGCAGCGCTTCATCGAAACTGTGCTCTTCGCTGGGATACTCAGCCCCGTCCATCCTCAGAACTTTGAGGTTGACACCGGCCGCCTGGCCGACGACGGTGGAGCGCCAGGCGCTTGGTAGGGCAGAGGCAACCGCCAGAAGATCAATTTTGCTCATCTGCCCATCGTAGCCGGCCTGGGTTCGGCGCGACCGCGCGAGATCGAGGCGATCCGGCCTCAGCCGCTGCCCTTGGCGGACGATGGGCGAAGGCCCCGCATCGTCCAGGCGGGTCCCGCAAGGTCCACGAGCCCAAACAGCAGCAACTGCATCGGGGCCGAGTAGAAAACGATCAGGGCTGCGCAAAGCAGGGCAAAAAAAATGCGGCCACGGACAGTGGCGTGAAAGAACGCAAGGGCATCGGCCGAGCCGCAAGCCCAGTAGTAATAGCCAAGGACAATGGCCAGGGCACCCACCAGGCGTATCCAGATCTCCGTCGGCGCCGCGATGCCCAAGGGCGAAAGCACGAGTGCCGGAGCAAGCATGAGGCCTGCGCCCGTCAAGATGGCGTAGCCACCGAAGACCTTGATGCTGAGTGAGGCTGGGTGCACGGATGACTCCCCTAGTGGTGTTGCAAGGGTAACTCCCCCGCGCCCATTCGCGACATGGCTGCCGGCGCAAGTCGCCCCCGTGTTTTCACTGACATCAAACTCGGAACCGCCTCGGCTCGAATTCAACTCAACACACTGACCGATCCCGGTGCGGCCCTGCCATGCTCGGGCGAAGCCCACAGGCCGCGCGGACGCAGCAGCATCACGCCGATCATGGCCAGTGCCACCAGCAACTGGCGCAGGATGGGCGCGTCAAGCCGCCCGTCGGTCATCGCCTGCAGGGGGGCTGTGACGTAGCGGAGCACCTCGGGCAGGGCCGACAGCAGCAGGGCGCCCATGATCACTCCGGGGATGTGGCCGATGCCGCCCAGCACTACCATGGCCACGATCAGGATGGATTCCTGCAGTGTGAAAGACTCGGGGCTGACGAAGCCCTGGAAGGCGGCGAACATCGCGCCGGCCACGCCGCCGAAGGTGGCGCCCATGCCGAAGGCCATCAGCTTCAGATTGCGCGTGTCAATGCCCATCGCCTTGGCGGCAGTCTCGTCCTCGCGTATGGCCATCCAGGCCCGCCCGATGCGCGAGCGCTCCAGCCGATAGCAGATCACCACGCTGATCACGACCAGGGTCAGGAACAGGTAGTAGTACAGGGTGACCGGCGGCAGCATCAGGCCCATCACCTCCAGCTTCTTGCCCAGGTCAATGCCGAAGAAATGGATGTCATCGATCTGGCTGATGCCGTGTGCACCGTTGGTGATATTGGTCGGGTGGCGCATATTGACAATGAACAGGCGCACGATCTCCCCGAAGGCCAGGGTCACGACGGCCAGATAGTCACCATGCAGCTTCAAGGTCGGCGCACCCAGCAGCACTCCAAAGAGGCCGGCAAGGCCTGCCCCCAACGGTATCACCAACCACCAGAGCGTGTGCAGCCCGCCCGGGAACAGGGCGTGCACGGCGGAGAACTGCTCGCCCAGATGCGGCGAGCACAACAGCGCGAACACATAGGCACCCAGCGCATAGAAAGCCACATAACCCAGGTCCAGCAACCCGGCGTAGCCAACCACGATATTCATGCCCAGCGCCAGCAGCACATACAGCAGGGCCTGGTCGATGATGCGCACCGGGCCGTTACCCAGCTGCTGGATCAGCAGCGGCGCCACCAGCAGCGCGATGGCCGCCGGCAGGTAGAGCAGGGCTTTGTACTTCGGCATAGGGGCTCCCTCCCGATGGTGCACTGTCTGGCACCTTGATTCGGTTCGCGGTCAGTCTAGCAATTAGGGTGGGGCGTCTTGCCCGATCCACAACCGATTCCCGTCCGGGTCTTCGAGCCGGAACTCGGCCATGCCGTAGAACGTGACCTCCAGGTCCGGCACGGACAGACCGTTCCTGCGCACCTGCCGGTGAAACTCGGCAATGTCATCCGGATAGAGGTAGAGAACCGAGGAGCGAGGCAAGTCGGGGTGACCGTTGATCGACTCATCCACCATCAGGCGGCACTCGCCGAAGCAAAGCATCGCCCAACGCCAGCTGTCATTCCGCTGCTCGACGCTGAACCCGAGCTTTTGATAGAGGTCGACGCTTGCGGGCATGCTCCGTACGGGCAGCATCGGGATGATTCTGTTCATCTTCATGGGGCGTTGCTGGGTGTTGGTATGGCGCCAATGTTCGAATCAAGTTTACGCGCGCCCCAGCTCATTTGAGATCGACAAACCGATGCGCTTTAAGCCTGTCAGGCACAGCCCAAGCCTGGGCGAGAAGCCGTAGTTCGACACTGACTCGATCCCGGTTCATGTGCGCTGCAGCATGTGTCCGATGTAGCAGGTCGCCGCAGAACAGCAGTGCATCGCCGGTACCCATGCGCGGCCGCCAAAACTCTTGCTCGTCAAATCGCGCCGCCAGACGTTCATGCATCAGCTCAACTGGCGCCAGCAGTGACTCCTGCCTGCAAGCAATCAGTTCCAACCCCGGCGCGTCATCGCCGCAATCCGTCAACGGCACCCAGCACGTCAGCATCTCCAGCAGCGCATCGGCCGGCGGACGCTGCTGGCCCGGGGCCAGAAAATCAAACCCCAAGGCCCCATCCTGATGCCAGCTGTGCGGCGCGTGCGGCGGCGGGTAGCGATGCGGCGCGTACTGCCGCCGTATCCAGCATTCATCGGCGGCGCAGCTGATCTGCTGACCCAGCGCGTGGTGCACGGTGGACAGGAATTCGGGACTGCGGCGCAGTTCTGACCAGACATCGCTGACGGTGATTTCGGGCAGGGCGCGCAGGCGCAGCGACGAGCTGTGGGGGGAGTAGTCACCCGAGGCGATCAGGGCCTCGGCATCCAGCGTGGCGTGGCGTTGCTCGATCAGACTCAGCCAGTCGGCGCAAACTCCCTGGGGCACCAGGCCGGGCAGCAGCAGGGCATCGGAGCGGTGGGCGAAGGGGAGCATGGCAAGGCTGGCGGCTTGGTTGCGTCTGGCCCCGGATTTCATCCGGGCTACCGACCCTCCGTAGCCCGGATGCAATCCGGGGGCCCTCCGCGCCACTCGAACAGCACGTCAGGGCAACGCTCCTCGTTGCCCTGGCCATCCGTGAGGGCGATGGCCTCGAAGCCGTGGCGTTGGTAGAAGCGCCTTGCGCCGGTGTTGAGCTGGAAGGTGTAGAGGCGGATTGGGGCCCCGAGCAGTTGCATGGCTTCTGTCAACAGCACTGAGCCAAGGCCGCGCAGGATGGCGTCGGGGTACAGATAGAGCTGGTCGATCCAGCCTATCCCTGCCGCGTCGCGAGACAGGGCCAGCACAGCCAGTACTGAGCCGCTGTCGTCAAGCGCTACGCTGACGCCCTGGCCCGGGATCAACGTGTCGGCCACCCATTGGTGCATGTCGGCGTCGCTGTGCACCTGGGGCAGATAAGGCAGAAAGGTCTTGCGGCTGAGTAGCAGCAAATCGGCCACGGCGGGCGCATCGGCGGCCGCGGCGGGGCGCAGCAGGATGTGGTCACCCAGGCCGCTGAGCCGAACCTGCCGCGCGCTGATCTGCATCGTTGCCACGGCGCTCAAACCAGCCCGTCGAAGCTCAAGACTTCGACCAGATCGCCGGCCATCACATTGCCTTGTTCGTGCTGCAGCACCACCAGGCAGTTGGCCTCGCTCATGCTGCGCAGGATGCCAGAGCCCTGGGCTCCGGTGACGGCCACCTGCCAGTGCCCGTCATGGCGGCGGCTGAGTATGCCGCGCTGGTATTCGGTGCGGCCGGGCTTCTTGCGCATGGTGCTGAGGCAGGGCACGCGCAGCAGGGGCAGTGGGTTGGTGGTGGCGCCGCTCATTGCCAGCAGGGCCTCTCGGACGAAGGCATAGAAGGTCACCATCACGGCCACCGGGTTGCCGGGCAGGCCGAACAGGATGGCCTGACGACCTGCGTCACCGTTGGCGGCAATGCGGCCGATGGCCATAGGCCGGCCGGGCCGCATGGCGATGCGCCAGAACAGCACCTCGCCCATCTCGGCCATCACCTGCTTGGTGTGGTCGGCCTCGCCGACGCTGACGCCGCCCGACGTGATCACCGCGTCGGCGCTTGCTGCGGCTGCTCTGAAGGCCTCGGCCAGGGCCGCGGGGTCGTCACGCACGACGCCCATGTCCAGCACTTCGACGCCGAGGCGCTGCAGCATCGCCCACAGCGTGTAGCGGTTGCTGTCGTAGACGCAGCCCGCGGGCAGTGCCTCTCCAACCGAGCGCAGCTCGTCGCCGGTGGAGAAGAAGGCGACGCGCAGGCGGCGCAGCACCGGCACCTCGGGCAGGCCCAGCGAGGCCAGCATGCCGATGTCGGCCGGGCGCAGCACACGGCCGGCGGCCAGCGCTACCTCGCCCAGGCCCAGGTCTTCGCCGGCCAGGCGGCGGTTGTCGCCGGGCCTGACGATATCGGCGGGCACCAGCACCTCTTCACCTTCGACTTGCGTGAATTCCTGCGGCACGACGGTGTCCAAACCGGCGGGCATGACGGCGCCGGTCATGATGCGCACGCAGTGGCCAATGGGCACCTCGCCCTCGTAGTTCTGGCCGGCGAAACCGGTGCCGGCGATCTTCAGCCGGGTCGTGCCCTCGGAGGCCAGCTCGAAGCCGCGCAGCGCGTAGCCGTCCATTGCCGAGTTGTCGTGGGCGGGCACATTGATCGTCGAGACGATGTCCTGGGCCAGCACGCGGCCCAGGGCCGAGCGTATCGGCAACTGCTCGCGCGCCGTGACCTTGGGCACGAGGCGGGCGATGAATTCCTGGGCCTGGGCGACGGGCAGGGCCTGCGGGTCGTAGCCGGCGACGCAGGAGGCGATGTCTTGCAGCTACTGCAGCGGTGCACTCATCGCAGCGGGCAGACCATCAGGTCTTTGTCCAGGTACACCGGGTGGCCTGTTTCGCCCCGCGGTACCGGCAGCTTGATCGCGCGCGGCAGGGTGCCGTAGCGCACAAAGCCGGCGCGGCTGTACAGGCGCACCGCGCCGTGGTTGCTGGCCGTCACGGTGAGTATCAGCTGTTCGAGTCGGACGTCAGCGCGGGCCAGGTTGAGGGCGGTCTTCAGCAGCGCATTGCCCAGGCCCTGGCCCTGCATATCGTCGCGCACCATCATGCCGACGATGCAGCCGATATGGGCCACCTTGGTGCGGTCGTCGCGCTCACAGGTAATGGCGCCGACCATCTCCGCACCCACCCAGGCGCAGAGCGTGAACAGGGTGCCGTTGCCATCGGCCTGCGGCAGGCGGAAGCGGTAGCTGGCCGCGGTGCGGGTCGACTCGCCGGCTGCGTCCGAGGTGAAAGCGTCTTCATGCGCGGTCAGCATCTGGTCGCGCAGGGCCTTGTAGGCCGGCAGATCCTCGGGCTTCAGGGCGTGAATTTCGAAGCTCTCTATCATGGTTCCAGCGTTTTCAGCTCGGCCAGGGTGTTGGCATTGAAGAAGGCCTTGGAGTCGGCCGGCGCATGGAACTGCACCAGTGCATGCTTGTGCTGCAGCAGCCAGTGCTCGATCTTGCGGCCGCCCTCGGCCATGTACTTGGCCAGGCTGGTGTGCAGCGAGGTACGCAGCAGGCAAAACACCGGCTGCACGCGGGCATGGCCGTCTTCCAGGGTCACCGGGGCGGCGAGGTCGGCCTGCTCTGCCTCGATCGCGCGGCCGAGGCGCTCAGCCAGGTCCAGCGGGAACAGAGGGCTGTCGCAGGGCACGGTCAGCATCCAGGGCGTCTGGCAGGCGCGCATGCCGGCCATGAAGCCGGCCAGCGGGCCGGAGAAATCGGCCTGCGTGTCGGTCACCACCGGCAGGCCCAGGGCGGCATATTCGGTCAGATGCCGGTTGGCGTTGATCAGCATGCTGCCCACCTGCGGGCCCAACCGGCTCATCGTGTGCTGCACCAGGGTGTGGCCCTTGAGTATCTGCAGCCCCTTGTCCACGCCACCCATTCGGCTGCCGCGGCCCCCGGCCAGTATCAAACCCGTGATGTCTTCGGCTCGCACGGCGATCAACCCCCGATGTAATGCATTTCGACGCGGCGCTCGCCTGGCGCCCGATCAGCTTCGCCCGGCAGGGCGCTGCGCAACTGGGAGTAGCGGTCGCTGCGGCCGGCCCAGACCTGGCCAAGAGCGCCCGCGATCTGCGCGTCGCTGTAGGCGCTGCGCAGCAGGCCGCGCAGGTCGTGGCCCTGGGTTGCGAACAGGCAGGTGAACAGCTTGCCCTCGGTGGACAGGCGGGCGCGGTTGCAGTCGCCACAAAACGCCTGGGTGACGCTGGAGATCAGCCCGATCTCGCCCGTGTGGCCCCCGGCCGCATAGCGCCAGCGCTGTGCGGTTTCGCCGGGCGCGCTGGGCTCCAGTGGCTCGACCGAGAATTCCTCGCGCAGCCGATCCAACACCTGGCTGGAGGGCAGCACCTCGTCCATGCGCCAACCGTTGCTGGCGCCGACGTCCATGTATTCGATGAAGCGCAGCACCACGCCGCTGCCCAGAAAGTGCCGGGCCATGGGCAGGATCTGGTCGTCGTTGGTGCCGCGCTTGACGACCATATTGACCTTGATCGGTGCCAGACCGACCGCCTGGGCGGCGGCGATGCCGTCGAGCACATCGCGCACCGGAAAGTCGGCGTCGTTCATGCGCTTGAAGATGGTGTCGTCCAGCGCATCCAGGCTCACCGTCACGCGTTGCAGGCCGGCGTCTTTCAGGCTTTGCGCCTTGCGGGCCAGCAGCGAGCCATTGGTGGTGAGCGTCAGGTCCAGCGCGTCGCCGTCGGGCGTGCGCAGCTGGCTGAGCATCGCTATCAGGCTCTCGATGTGGCGGCGCAGCAGTGGCTCGCCGCCGGTGAGCCTGAGTTTTTGCACGCCGTGGGCGACGAACAGCGTCGTCAGTCGGGTGATTTCTTCAAAGCTCAGCAAGGAGGTGCTGGGCAGGAACTTGTAGTCCTTGCCGAACACTTCCTTGGGCATGCAGTAGCTGCAGCGGAAGTTGCAGCGGTCGGTGACCGAGATGCGCAGGTCGCGCAACGGCCGACCCAGCGCATCGGACAGCAGCCCGGTGGGTGCCACCGGCTGGGTAGGGATCAGCGGCACGCGGGCGGCGTAACGCAGGTCGGCAATGGAGATGACTTGATCTGTCATGGGCCCATTGTGCCGCGCCCCCAGACCTTTACAGAGCGAAATCGCACAGTTGCCAGGGTGTTCTGGAGCGATAGTCCTCAATGAAGTCGTCGAAGCTGCCGGTCTGGCTGGTTTCCATCTGTTCCTGCTCGGCCAGCGACCGGCGCGCCATGGCCTCGAAATGGGCGGTTTCCTCGGCGCTCAGGGGGCGCGAGCGGAAGTTCTGCGCATGGGCCAGCGACTGGGCCAGCGAGAAGGCTTCAAACGAATTGCCATGCTCTTGCAGCGCTGCCAGCACGCGGGCCGAAGGCGTCAGCGCCGGGTTCTGCAGCTTGGCGCGCTGGGTGACCAGGCTTTGCGCATGTTGCGTGTCGCCGCGCTCGGCGTCGAGCAGGCCAGCAACCTCGGCGATCTGGTCCAGCAGCGCCAGCCCCCAGGCCTGCAGCTCCACCGGCTGGCCGTTGCGCTGCAGGGTCAGGCCCGGGCGCCGGCCCTGCTTGACGGTGCGGGCGAAGTTCTGCGCGTTGTCACTCGCCTCCAGCTCCAGGGGGCTGTCGTCGAGCGCACAGAACAGCAAGAAGGCGTCGAGGAAACGCGAGGTCTCCAGGCTGATGCCCACCGGCTCGAACGGGTCGACGTCCATGCAGCGCACTTCGACGTACTGCACGCCGCGGGCGCACAGCGCCTCCAGCGGGCGCTCGCCAGGGCGTATCACGCGCTTGGGGCGGATGGTGGCGTAGTACTCGTTCTCGATCTGCAGCACATTGGTGTTGATCTGCACCCATTCACCGTCGCGCTTCAGGCCTATCGCCTCGTAGGGCGCATGGGGCAGGCGCACTGCGCGGGCCAGGCCCCGCATATATCCCTGCACGGAGTTGTAAGGGGGCATCAGATCGGCCTGGGCGTCGTTCTGATAGCCCAGATCGCTCATGCGCAGGCTGGTGGCCCAGGGCAAGTAGAGGGTGTCGTCCGACAGCGTCTCGAGTTTGTGGATGCGGCCGCGCAGAAAGTGCGAGCTCAGGGCCGGCGAGGCACCGAACAGATACATCAAGAGCCAGCTGTAGCGGTGGAAGTTGCGTATCAGCGCGATGTAGCGTTCGGACTGGTAGTCCTGGGCAGACAGCGCCTGGGCGGGTTCGCTGCCTGCTGCCTGCTGCAGCAGCTTCCAGATGCCCTCGTTCAGCGAATAGTTGTAGTGGATGCCGGCAATGCACTGCATCGTCTTGCCATAGCGCAGTGCCAGGCCGCGCCGGTACACATGCTTGAGCATGCCGATGTGCGAGCGGCCGTACCAGGCGATCGGAATATCGGCCTCGCCCGGCAGATGGCAGGGCATGGACTGGCTCCACAGCAGCTCTGGGCCCTGGGCCTGGTCGAGCTGGGTGTAGGCGAAGCGGTGGATTTGGTCCAGTTCCTGCAGCGCGGTGGCAATGTCGGGCTCGGCCGGGGTGATGAACTCGAGCAGTGATTCGGAATAGTCGGTGGTGATCTGCGGATTCGTCAGCGCCGAACCGAGGCCCAGCGGGTGGGGCGTCAGCGCGAGCTGGGCGTGCCTGTCGACCCGCAGCGTTTCACGCTCGATGCCGCGCAGCCCCTGAGACAACAGGGCGCGGTGGGCGGGGGAGGAGAGCAGGCTCAGGCCATGCTTCAAGAGGTCGTTCAATCGCGGTCCTAGCTTGTCTCTGGGATGGCGGGCGCTCGGGGGTGGCCGGCGCCCGTTTCTGGGTAGGCGTGAAGATTAGTCGAATTCGATGTTCCGCGTGTGACCGCCCTGCGAAGGCGGCTGGCGGCTAACGGTTATGACTGTCGTCTTCAGCGGGCTCGGCCGATTTCGGCTTGGCGCTGTGGGCATCGGTCCGCGCATCGGCCAGTGCATGGACCAGGCTGTATTCGCAGGCCTTGAACACCAGATAGGCGGCGAGGCTCAGGTAACCGGTCAGCAGCAGCTCCAGCAGTTGCTGCAGGCCGCCATCCACCAGCGCCTCCCAGCCATGCTCGGTCAGCAGCCCGGTATTGGCCTTGAGCAGATAGAACAGGTTCAGCGAGCCGGCGCCAAAGGCAAAGAAGCTCAGGCCCATGGCGACGAAGGTGGCCCAGCGGCGCGTCAGCACCAGACGGTGGAACCAGGTTTTGAGCATGGGTGACCTCGGCCGTTGGCAAACCGGGCGAGTCTAGCCCTGGCCGTCCAGATTCTGCTTGACGCGCTTCAGCAAGGCGGCGAGCTGCTGTTGCTCGTCGGCGCTCAGCCTTTGCACGGCCAGCGTGCCCAGCAGCCGGGCCTGGCCCTGCAGCGCCTGCAGCAGCGCGTCACCGTCGGGGCTGAGCCGCAGCCGGATATTGCGGCGGTCGGCCTCGTCGGGCTCGGCCAGCAGCAGGCTGCGTTCCTTCAGGCCCTTGATCAGCCGCGCCAACTGGGCCTTGTCTCGGCCGCTGTGCTGGACCAGATCGCTCTGCGTTGCACCCGGATGCCGGCCGAAGAAGCCCAGCACCTTGCTTTCCATATGGGTGACGGCATGCCCTTCGCGCAGCACCTGGTACTGCCGCGAGCGGAACTGGTGCATGACTGTGTGCACGAGATCCATGACATCTTCGCCCGGCGAGGGGTCCTGACGGTTGACTTTATCCACTGATTTATTCATGATAGGGGACATTATCAATCAAACGAAACCAACCGCCATGAGCGAAACCCTCACAACCCGCCAGGTGCAACGCCTGCGCCATGAAATCAAACGCCGCGAGCTGACCGTGCGGCGAGTGGAACGCCTTACGCCGCATTTCCAGCGCATCACCTTGGGCGGCGATTCGCTCGCTGACTTCATCAGCGCGTCCTTCGACGACCATGCCAAGCTGATCTTCGATGCCCCCGAAGGCACGGAGCCGCCCAAGCGCGACTACACGCCGCGTTCTTACGACAACGCTGTGTGCGAGCTGGTGCTGGAGTTCGCCCTGCACGGCGAGGGTCCGGCCGCCGACTGGGCGCTGCTGGCGCAGCCGGGTCACACCCTGGTGGTGGCCGGCCCACGCGGCTCGATGGTGGTGCCTACCGACTACGACTGGCATCTGCTGATCGGCGACGAAAGCGCGCTGCCGGCGGTGTCCCGGCGACTGGAAGAACTGCCGTCCGGCTGCCGCGCCATCGTCATGCTGCAGCTGGCCGACGCGGCCGACCGGCGGGTTTTCAACAGCGCCGCAGAGGTGGAGCTGCATTGGCCCGACAGCCCGGCTTCCTTGCTGGATGCGGTCCGTGCGCTGGGCCTGCCGGCCGGCGAGGGCTATGTCTGGGGAGCCGGCGAGGCCGCCGAGATGAGCGCGCTGCGCCAGGTGCTGGTCGGCGAGATTGGCCATGATCCGCGGGCGATGCGGGTGGCGGCCTATTGGAAGCGCGGGGCGATCGCGCACCATGGCGACATTACCGGCTGACGGGAGTCAACCGCCCCGCTTGGCTGCGATCAGGGTCTGCGGGCCATCGACCTCCAGCCGCGGCCGATCGGTCTCGACCTCGGCCAGCGGCGCCACTTCAACCAGTGAGGCGTGGCAGCGCTGGCTCAGCACCTGGTAGGTGCGTGTGCCCTCGGCCTTCCAGCGGATCTCGTCATCGCTCAAGAACCGCATCACCTTGGCCGGCAGACCGGCGATCAGCGACTTCTCGGGCAGCTTGAGCCCGGCACGCACAAAGGCGCAGGCGGCGACGATGCTGTAGGCGCCGACCTCGGCCTCGTCCATCACGACGGCATTCATGCCCACCAGCGCGTCATGGCGCACCACGCAGCCATGCAGCACCGCGCCGTGGCCGATATGGCCATTGGTTTCGACCACAGTTTCCGAGCCTGGAAAACCGTGCACGACACAGGTGTCCTGCACGTTGACGCCCTGCTGAAGGACGATGCGACCGAAATCGCCGCGCAGGCTCGCGGCCGGGCCGACGTAGCAGTCGGGCCCGACGATCACATCGCCGATCAGCACGGCCGTCGGGTGGACGAAGGCGCTTGGGTGGACGACGGGAATCACTCCATCGATGGCGTAACAAGGCATGGCGAACTCCGGCTGACCTTCGTAATCAGGTAGTAACCCTAGGTATTTTGACTTGCGTCAACGGACCAAGCACCTTACGATCTACCGACCGGTCGGTCAAGAGTGTTTTGCTTGATCTGGATCGTCACCGACGCGAGGATGCCCATGCAAGAGTCCCAGGTTCTGCTGTCCCAAGAAGGTGCCGTGCGCACTTTCACCTTCAACCGGCCGGCCGCGTTGAACAGTTTCACGACCCAGATGCTGGGTGAGTTGCTGGTCGCCTTCGAGGCCGCCGCCGCCGACCCCAGCGTGCGCTGCGTCGTCGTCACCGGCTCAGGCCGCGGCTTCTGTGCCGGCCAGGACCTTTCCGACCCGGCCATCAAGCCCGACCTGACGCCCGGCGCCGCGCCCAAGGACATTGGTGCGCTGCTCGATGGCTTTTACATCCCATTGGCACTGCGCGTGCGCTCGATGCCGATCCCGGTGATCGCCGCCGTCAATGGCGTGGCGGCCGGCGCCGGCGCCAATTTCGCGCTGGGTTGCGATCTGGTGCTGGCCGGCCAGTCGGCCAGCTTCATCCAGGCCTTCTCGAAGATTGGGCTGGTGCCCGATTGCGGCGGCACCTGGCTGCTGCCGCGCCTGGTGGGCCGCGCCCAGGCGATGGCCTTGACCTTGCTGGGCGACAAGCTGCCCGCCGAGCAGGCCCAGGCGCTCGGCATGATCTACCGCTGCGTACCGGATGCCGAGCTGGCCGAGCAGGCTAAAGGCCTGGCACAGCGCGTCGCCGCGATGCCGGTGGCAGCGCTTGCCGCCACCCGCCAGGCGTTGGACAGCGCGATGCAGATGGACTGGGCGACTGCCCTGGCGCAAGAGGCCGCGTTGCAGCGGCAGTTGGGCATGGCGCACGACTATCAGGAAGGCGCCTCGGCCTTTCTGCAAAAGCGCCAACCGACGTTCACGGACCGCTGATGCACATGGCCGCAACCCACACACCACAGCAGGTCGCCGAAGCCGTGCGCGACGCGATGTTCGCCAACGACCGCGCGTCCAAGTCCATGGGCATGGAGATCCTTGCCGTCGGACCGGGCGCCGCCACCCTGCGGATGGAAGTTCGCGATGACATGCTCAACGGCTTCGACATCTGCCATGGCGGCTTCATCACCACCCTGGCCGACTCGGCCTTCGCCTTCGCCTGCAACTCGCACAACGAGCTGACCGTGGCCTCCGGCTTCGCGATCGACATCGTCGCACCCGGCCGTGCGGGTGACACGCTCACTGCGGTGGCCGGCGAGGTTTCGCTGTCCGGCCGCACCGGCGTTTACGACATCACGATCAGAAACCAGCGCGACGAACTGGTTGCGGTCTTCCGCGGCAAGAGCTACCGCATCAAGGGCAAGCCTGTTGTTGCCCTTCCGATGCCGGGTCTTGTCACGCTGACACAGGAGCAACAGACATGACGGCCAAGACACCCGCACCCGGCGAACTTGAAGCGATAGAGACCGCCAGCCGCGACGAGTTGCAGGCCCTGCAGCTGCAGCGTCTGCAATGGTCGCTGCAGCATGCCTACGACAACGTCTCGCATTACCGCAATGCCTTCGACGCCAAGGGCGTGCACCCCAGCGATCTGAAGACCCTGGCCGATCTGGCCAAGTTTCCCTTCATGACCAAAAAGGACCTGCGCGACCACTACCCGTTCGGCCTGTTTGCCGTACCGCGCGAAGAGGTGGTGCGCGTCCATGCCTCGTCGGGCACAACGGGCAAGCCCACGGTGGTGGGCTACACCGCCAAGGACATCGACACCTGGGCAAACCTCGTCGCCCGCTCGATCCGAGCCTCGGGCGGTCGCAAGGGCGACATCATCCACATCGCCTACGGCTACGGCCTGTTCACCGGCGGCCTGGGTGCGCACTACGGTGCAGAGCGGCTCGGTTGCACGGTGATTCCGATGTCCGGCGGCCAGACCGAGAAGCAGGTGCAGCTGATACAGGACTTCAAGCCCGACATCATCATGGTCACGCCCAGCTATATGCAAGTGATCATCGAGGAGTTCGAACGCCAGAAGATGGACCCGCGCGAGATGTCGATCAAGGTCGGCATCTTCGGCGCCGAGCCCTGGACCGAGGCGATGCGCCGCGAGATCGAGACCAAGGCCGGCCTGGATGCGGTCGACATCTACGGCCTGTCCGAGGTCATGGGCCCCGGCGTGGCCAATGAGTGCATCGAATCCAAGGACGGCCCGGTGATCTGGGAATACCATTTCTACCCCGAGATCGTTGACCCGGAAACCGGCGAGGTGCTGCCCGATGGCTCCGAGGGCGAACTGGTGTTCACGTCGCTCAGCAAGGAAGCACTGCCGGTGATCCGCTACCGCACCCGCGACCTGACGCGCCTGCTGCCGCCGACCTCGCGCAGCATGCGCCGCATGGGCAAGATCGTTGGCCGCAGCGACGACATGCTGATCATCCGCGGGGTGAATATGTTCCCGACCCAGATCGAGGAACTGGTGCTGCAGGAGCCGGCACTGTCGGGCCAGTACCAGATCGTCGTCTCACGCGACGGCCTGCTCGATGCGGTGGAGGTACGCTGCGAACTTCAGCCCGCCGCCCAGGGCGCCGATGTGGGGGCGATCACCAAATCGCTGCAGCATCGCATCAAGACCTTGATCGGCGTCAGCACCCGCGTGGTGATTGGCGCGCCAGACTCGATAGAACGCACGCTGGTGGGCAAGGCCCGTCGCGTGATTGACCAGCGACCCAAATCTTGAGCGTAGCCCGGATGCCATCCGGGACCACCCCACAAGGAGAGCAAGGATGTACACCCAAGCAATGAGCGTCGGCCCGCAGGATGTGGCCGCCAAGGTGAAGACCGCCGAGGAGGCGCAGCGCGAAGAGGCCTTCGAGGCCCGCATTGCCGCCGGCGACTTCATCGAGGCCAAGGACTGGATGCCCGAGCATTACCGCAAGACACTGGTGCGCCAGATCAGCCAGCATGCGCACTCGGAGATCGTCGGCATGCTGCCCGAGGGCAACTGGATCACGCGTGCGCCCACGCTCAAGCGCAAGGCGATCCTGCTGGCCAAGGTGCAGGACGAGGCCGGCCATGGCCTCTACCTCTATGCGGCCGCCGAGACGCTTGGCACCTCGCGGGACCAGATGGTCGACGCGCTGCACAGCGGCAAGGCCAAGTACAGCTCGATCTTCAACTACCCGACCCTCAGCTGGGCCGATATGGGCGTGATCGGCTGGCTGGTCGATGGCGCGGCCATCATGAACCAGGTGCCGTTGTGCCGCTGCTCCTACGCGCCCTATGCGCGGGCGATGATCCGGGTCTGCCGCGAGGAGAGCTTCCACCAGCGCCAGGGCTATGAGGCGCTGCTGGTGATGATGCAGCAGGGCACGGCCGAGCAAAAGGCGATGGTGCAGGACTCCGTCAACCGCTGGTGGTGGCCGGCGCTGATGATGTTCGGCCCGGCGGACAAGGATTCGCCGAACTCCGAGCAGTCGATGCGCTGGGGCATCAAGCGCATCTCCAACGATGACCTGCGCCAGAAGTTTGTCGACGCGACGATCCCGCAGGCCGAGATCCTGGGCGTGACCGTGCCCGACGCCGATCTGAAATGGAACGAGGCCCGCGAGCACTACGACTTCGGCGCGATCGACTGGGCGGAGTTCTGGCGCGTCGTTGGCGGTGACGGCCCCTGCAACCGCGAGCGCCTGGGCGCCCGCGTCAAGGCCTGGGACGACGGCGCCTGGGTGCGCGAAGCCGCGCTGAGCCACGCCCGCAAACAAGCCACCAAGGTCCAGGCGGCCTGAGCAGACGACAAGGAATCACCATGAGCGACAACAAGCAAGCAGCCCCCGCAGTCTCCAACGAATGGCCGTTGTGGGAGGTATTCGTGCGCAGCAAGGCCGGCCTGGACCACAAGCACTGCGGCAGCCTGCATGCGGCCGATGCCAAGATGGCCATCCAGCTGGCCCGCGACGTCTACACCCGCCGCCAGGAGGGCACCAGCATCTGGGTCGTGCCGTCGAACCAGATCATTGCCTCGGACCCGGGCGAGAAGGGCATGTACTTCGATCCGATGGAAGACAAGGTGTACCGCCACCCGACCTTCTATCAGCTGCCCGCCTCTCTGGATCACATGTAAGGGCCGACGCCATGCCTCAACAATCGATACGCGTTGGCGACTCGGCCCAGGTCCGCTACCTGCTGCGCCTGGCCGACAGCTGCCTGATCCTGTCGCAGCGCCTGGGCGAGTGGTGCGGCCACGGTCCCATCCTCGAAGAAGACCTGGCGCTGACGAATATGGCACTGGACCTGGTCGGCCAGGCCCGCGGCCTGCTGACCCGCGCCGGCCAGCTCGACGGCAAGGGCCATGACGAGGACCAGCTCGCCTTTCTGCGCGAGGAGCGCCACTACTACAACCCGGTGCTGATGGAGCTGCCGCGCGGGGACTTTGCGTTCACGCAGGTGCGCAACTTCGCCGTCGCCACCTGGCTGGAGCTGCTGTGGCAGCGCCTGCAGTCGTCCATCGACGCCGAGGTGGCTGCCATCGCCGCCAAGGCGGTGAAGGAGGCACGCTACCAGCAGCAGCATGCGGCCGATTGGGTCGTGCGCCTGGGTGACGGGACGGCCCAGTCAAAGGCCCGCATGGAGGCGGCGCTGAGCACGCTGTGGCCCTTCTTCAACGAGCTGTTCGCCGACGACGCGGTCGATGCCGCGGCGGTGCAGAGCGGGCTGGGCCCGGCCTGGAGCGAGCTGCAGTCGGAGTGGCAGCAGGCGATGGACGCGGTGCTCGATGAAGCCGGCCTGGCCCAGCCCAAACCCAGCGCCTATGTCTCGGCCGGCCGCCAGGGCGTGCACAGCGAGCACATGGGCCATATGCTGGCCGAGATGCAGTATCTGCAGCGCGCCTATCCCGGAGGCGTGTGGTGAACCCCGTAGCCCGCACGGAGGCCGAAGGCCGGACTGCGGGGCAGGTGCCCGGGCAGGCTGCGGCCCCGGATTCCGCTGCGCTGCATTCGGGTTACGGCTGCTGTGGCCGTTTGGATGCCGCCTGGGAGGTGCTGCGTCAGATCCCCGACCCCGAGGTGCCGGTGATCTCGCTGACCGAGCTGGGTATCGTGCGCGACCTGCGCGAGACGGCAGGTGGCCTTGAGGTGGTGTTGACGCCGACCTATTCCGGCTGCCCGGCCACCGAGCTGATTCAGGACAATGTGCGCGCCGGCCTGGCCGCCTTCGGCGAGATCCGGATCACGATGCAGCGAGCCCGGCCTGGACCACCGACTGGATCAGCGACGAGGGTAAGGCCAAGCTGAAGGCCTACGGCATTGTGCCGCCAGGCCTGACCCACTTGACCGAAGGCCAGCCGATACGCTTTGTGCGCCGAGGCGCGCAAGCCCGCCTGGCCTGCCCACGTTGCGGCAGCGAGCACACCGAGCAAACCGCCGCCTTTGGCTCCACCGCATGCAAGGCGCTGTACCGCTGCCTGGCCTGCCTGGAACCCTTTGAATACTTCAAACCCATTTGAGAAAGGCACTGCCATGAGCCTTCACTTTCATCCGCTGCGTGTGCGCGAGGTCCGGCCCGACACCGAGGAGGCCGTGATCGTCAGCTTCGACGTGCCTGCCGATCTGAGCGAGGCCTTCAAGTTCACCCAAGGTCAATACCTGACTCTGCGCAACGACGTGGGTGGCGAGGATTTGCGCCGCTCCTACTCGATCTGCGCAGGCATTGACGACGGCGAGTTGCGTGTCGGCGTGCGCCGTGTCGGCGGCGGCAGGTTCTCGAACTGGGTCAACACCGAGCTGAAAGCCGGCGACACCTTGCAGGTCTATCCGCCGCAGGGCCGCTTTTTCGTGCCGGTGGAGCCCTCCAGCCAACGCCACTACGTCGGCATTGCCGGCGGCTCGGGCATCACGCCGATACTGTCCATCATGAAGACGACGCTGGCGCGCGAGCCGGGCAGCCGCTTTACCCTGATCTACGGCAACCGCCGCCAGGCCTCGACGATGTTCAAGGAAGAGATCGAGGACCTGAAGAACCAGTACCTGACCCGCGTCAGCCTGCACCATGTGTTCAGCGACGAGGCCACCGACTCGCCGCTGATGGCCGGCATCATGAACCGCGACAAGATCACCGAGTTCCTGACCACACTGGTGGCCCCGGCCGGCATCGACCATGCCTTCATCTGCGGCCCCTACCAGATGAATGACGAGGCCGAGGCCGCGCTGCTGGGCGCCGGCGTGGCGCAGGAGCGCATCCACATCGAGCGCTTCGGCACGCCGGAGATGCTGCAGGGCAAGGCGCCACCGCACGAGGTGCGGCCGGAGGATGCCGAGAGCGCCCGTGTCGTCGTGATACGTGACGGCGTCGCGCGCGAGATCGAGTTCAGCAAGAACGACCCCAGCATCCTCGACGCCGCCGCCCGCGCCGGCATGGACGTGCCGTTCTCGTGCAAGAGCGGCGTCTGCTCCACCTGCCGCTGCAAGCTGCTGGAGGGCGAGGTGCGCATGGACAAGAACTTCGCGCTCGAGAAGCACGAGATCGCGGCCGGCTTCATCCTCAGCTGCCAGGCCCATCCGCTGACGCCGCGGGTGGTCATCAGTTATGACGAGCGTTAACTCTTGTGTGACTGACCTTGTGCGCAGCACAAGCTCTGTCCTCAGCTATCTGAGAACTTTGCGGGATAGACCTTGTGCGCAAGCACAAGCCCTGTCCCCAACTGACTAGATATGGCACGCGGACGCGCTCCCGGTTTTGAATCGCAGCGTGACGAGATCGTTCGTCACGCCGCCCAGCTGTTTGCCCGCAAGGGCTATACCGGCACCTCGATGAACGAGGTGGCCGAGGCCTGTGCGGTTTCCAAGCCCACGCTGTATCACTATGTGCGCGACAAGTACGAGCTTCTGGTGCTGATCGCCGAGGGCCATGTGACGCGGCTGGCCCATCTGATTGAGGAGGTCGATGCGGTGCCGCGCCCACCCGAAGAGCGGCTGCGCGCGCTGATCACGCGCTTTGTGCGCGAATACTCCGAGGCCCAGCACCACCACCGTGTGCTGACCGAGGATGTGAAGTTCCTGAACGAGGAAGACCAGACCCGCGTGCTCGATCTGGAGCGCCGCGTGGTGATGGCTTTTGCCAACGCCGTGGCCGCGGTACGCCCCGACTTGCTGGCCGCGCAGCTGCACAAGCCGCTGACCATGCTTTTGTTTGGCATGATCAACTGGATGTTCACCTGGCTCAAACCCGAGGGTGAGCTGACCTATGACGCGATGGCACCTATGGTGGCCGACCTGTTTTTTGGCGGCATCGGGGCGGTGAGTGCGGAACCGGCCGCAGCTGCCCTGGTCTGACCCGACGCAACAGAGTTCCTGGAATCCGATAAACCACGAAGGAGACGAAGACAATGAAATTCATCAAACACCTGCTGGCACTGGCCGCGCTGAGCGCCACCTTGAGTGCGCAAGCGGACATCAACGTCGGCGTGACGCTGTCCACCACCGGTGCCGCCGCCTCGCTGGGCATTCCGGAAAAGAACACCATCACCCTGCTGCCCACCACCATCGGCGGCCAGAAGATCAACTACATCGTGCTGGACGATGCGTCCGACACCACCGCCGCTGTCTCCAACACGCGCAAGCTGATCACCGAGCACAAGGTTGACGTGATCATCGGTTCCACCGTCACGCCCAACTCGCTGGCCATGGTGGATGTGGTGGCCGAGGCGCAAACGCCGATGCTGTCGATTGCCGCCTCGTCGCGCATCGTCGAGCCGGTCGATGCGAAGAAGCGCTGGGTCTTCAAGACGCCGCAGAACGACAACATGATGGCCCTGGCCATCGTCCAGCACATGGTGGACAACGGCGTGAAGACGGCCGGCTACATCGGCTTTGCCGATGCCTACGGCGAGGGCTGGTACCAGGAGTTCGTCAAGATCGCCGGTATCAAGGGCCTGCAGGTCGTGGCCAACGAGCGCTTCAACCGCAATGACACCTCGGTCACCGGCCAGGTGCTGAAGGTGATGGCGGCCAAGCCCGATGCGGTGCTGATCGGTGGCTCGGGCACACCGGCCGTGCTGCCGCAGAAGACGCTGAAGGAGCGCGGCTACGCCGGCAAGTATTACCAGACCCATGGCGTGGCCAATAACGACTTCCTGCGCGTCGGCGGCAAGGACGTTGAAGGCACCTTCCTGCCGGCCGGCCCGGTGCTCGTTGCCGCACAGCTGCCCGCCAACCACCCGGTGCGCAAGAGCGCGCTGGAGTACACGGCCAAGTATGAAGCGGCCTTCGGCAAGGGCTCGGTCAGCACCTTCGGCGGCCACGCCTGGGACATCGGCCTGCTGCTGCAGAATGCCGTGCCGGTGGCGCTGAAGAAGGCCCAGCCCGGCACACCCGCCTTCCGCGCCGCCTTGCGCGATGCGCTGGAAGCGACCAAGGACATCGCCGGTGCCCACGGCGTGTTCAATATGTCGCCCAATGACCACCTGGGTCTGGACCAGCGCGCCCGCGTGATGGTCAGGATCGAGAACGGTACCTGGAAGTACATCCCCTGAGTCCGCACACCGCAGGCCGGAAGGCCTGGGGTGGCTGGCGAAGGACTGGCCGCGATACCAGCGGTCAGGCTGATCAAGTTTGTTTGACGGTGGCCCCGGATTGCATCCGGGCTACCAACTCCCCGTAGCCCGGATGCAATCCGGGACTGCCACATCCCCATCGAGCCCGTCATGAGCAGCACCCCCATCCTCCAAAGTTTCATCGCCGACCGCTGGGTGGGCGCGCAGGCCGGCAAGGCCCTGCACAGTGCCATCGACGGCCACGCCGTGGCCCTGGCCCATGCCGACGAGCTCGACTTCGCCGAGGCGCTGCACTTTGGTCGCACGCGCGGCCTGAAGACGCTGACTGCCATGCACTTCCAGCAGCGCGCGGCCATCCTGCGTGCACTGGGTGCCTACCTGCTGGAGCACAAGGAGCAGCTCTACGCGGTCTCGCACCACACCGGCGCCACCCGCGCCGACAGCTGGATCGACATCGAGGGCGGTGCCGGCACGCTGTACGCCTACGCCAGCATGGGCGCCAGCGAGCTGCCGTCCAGCAATGTCATGCACGAGGGCCCGGTGCTGCAGCTGGGCAAGGGCGGCCAGTTCTTCGGCACCCACATCCTGGTGCCACGCGGCGGCGTCGCGGTGCACATCAATGCCTTCAATTTCCCGATCTGGGGCCTGCTGGAAAAGTTTGCCCCAGCCTTTCTGGCGGGCATGCCCTGCATTGCCAAACCTGCCACGGCGACCAGCTATCTGACCGAAGCGGCGGTGCGCCTGATGCACGCCTCCGGCCTGCTGCCCGAGGGCAGTCTGCAGCTGATCGTCGGCAGCAGCGGTGACCTGCTGGACCGTTTGACCGAGCAGGATCTCGTGACCTTCACCGGTTCGGCCGACACGGCCACGATGCTGAAGGCCAACAAGAATCTGCTCGCTCGCTCGGTGCCCTTCAATGCCGAGGCCGACTCGCTGAACTGCTCGATCCTGGCGCCCGATGTGACGCCGGACGACGAGGAGTTCGACCTCTTCATCAAGGAAGTCGCCAAGGAAATGACGGCCAAGGCCGGCCAGAAGTGCACGGCCATCCGCCGCGCCATCGTGCCGCGCGCTCAGCTCGATGCGGTGGCCACCAAGCTGCGCGAACGCCTGGCCAAGATCGTTGTCGGTGATCCATCGGTCGAGGGCGTGCGCATGGGCGCACTGGCCTCCAAGGCCCAGCAGGCCGATGTGGCCGAGCGCCTGGCGCTGCTGCTCGAAGGCAATGAGCTGGTGTTCGGTGAACGTGACGGTTTTGCGCCGGTGGGTGAGGGCGTGAGCGCGGGTGCCTTCTTCGCGCCGTCGCTGGTGCTGTGCCGCGATGCCTTTGGCAATGCCAATGTGCACAACGTCGAGGCCTTCGGCCCGGTCAGCACCTTGATGGCCTATGACGATGTTGACGAGGCGATCGCGCTGGCCGCCAAGGGCCGCGGCAGCCTAGTCGGCAGTCTGGTGACGCACGACCCGTTGATCGCTGCGCGCATCGTGCCGGCCGCTGCGGCCTATCACGGCCGCATCCTGGTGCTGGACCGCGACGCGGCCCAGGAATCCACCGGCCACGGTTCGCCGCTGCCGCAGCTGAAGCATGGCGGCCCGGGCCGCGCCGGTGGCGGCGAGGAGCTGGGTGGTCTGCGCGCCGTCAAGCACTACCTGCAGCGCACGGCGGTGCAGGGCTCGCCGACGATGATCACGGCCATCACCGGCGAGTACCAACGCGGTGGCGCGGTGCGCGAGGACGGCATCCATCCGTTCCGCAAGCACTTCGAAGAGATACGGGTAGGCGACTCGCTGCTGACCCATAGACGCACCGTCAGCGAGGCCGATATCGTCAATTTCGGCGGCATCTCCGGCGACTATTTCTACATGCACTTCGACGAGATCGCGGCCAAGAAGACGCAATTCGGCAAGCGCATCGCCCACGGCTACTTTGTGCTGTCGGCCGCGGCCGGCCTGTTTGTTTCGCCTGGCGAGGGGCCTGTGCTCGCCAACTATGGGCTGGACACGCTGCGCTTCGTCAAACCGGTGGGCATCGGCGACACGATTCGTGCACGCCTGACCTGCAAGCGCAAGATCGACCGGCCCACCAAGCGCGACCAGCAGCCGCAAGGTGTGGTGGCCTGGGATGTGGCGGTGACGAACCAGGACGACGAACTGGTGGCCAGCTATGACATCCTGACGCTGGTGTTGAAGCGGGGCGGATGAACGTCTTCAAACCCCCGCATTTCGCTGGCGCTTCATGCGGGCTACGAATCAGGTAGCCCGGATGAAATCCGAGGCCGGCAACGAGCGCCGCCGTCTCAGCGCAGGGTCGGTTTCGCGTCCGTTGCAGCCTGATCCAGCGCGGTGGCGGGCAGCGTGGCGCGGCGTGCGCCGGTGAAGCGCTTGTTCCAGTAGGCCTCGCGCATGTCTTCCACGCGCACCGAGGAGCCGGAGCGGGGGGCGTGGATGAACTTGCCTTCGCCCACGTAAATGCCTACATGGGAGAAGGTACGGCGCATGGTGTTGAAGAACACCAGGTCGCCGGGCTTCAGTTCATCACGCTTGACCGTGGTCAGCGCCTTGTCCTTGGCCTGATCGTCGGCGCGGTGCGGCAGCACCATGCCCAGGCTCAGCTCGAAGATGTGGCGGGTGAAGCCGCTGCAATCGAAACCTTCGTCGGCACTGCTGCCGCCGCGGCGGTAGGGCACGCCCAGAAAGTTCATCGCCGACAGCACCATGTCCGAGGTGGTGTCGCGCATGCGATCAATGAAGACGGTGGAGCTTTCTGCGGCGGCGGCGCTGATGATGCCGCGGTCACTCAGAAAGCGCGACACCGGATCGACCGGCGGGCTTTGCTGCGCCACCACCGATTGCGCCGTGCCCAGCGCGCCCAGCAGGATACCCAGGGCACCGAATCGGCGCAGCGCTGGAGTCAGGGCGTGGGAGGGTCGAGATTTCACGGGCACGGGGCGCAGGATAGAGGCGCGGCCATGCCACTGTCAAGGTGAAAATCCCTTTGAGGACAATGATTTACAAGGGTTTACCATAAATTCCGATGACTTTGTGCGCTGCCTCAAACAAGCCGCAAACAAGGCCGCGGCGGCCGTGAAAAAGCACACGGGTCAGGCTCTCGTCAGACCCTTGCACTGAAATGTGCGATGAGCGAACGAGGAGACAAGAGATGAGCGTTTATAGCGAGTTTTACCAGCAGTCCGTCGAGCAGCCCGAGGCGTTCTGGGCCGAGCAGGCTCGGCTGATCGATTGGCAGCAGCCCTTCGAGCAGGTCTGCGACTACAGCAATCCGCCATTCGCGAATTGGTTTGTCGGTGGCCGCACCAATCTGTGCCACAACGCGGTGGACCGCCATGTGCTCACCCGCCCCGATCAGAACGCGCTGATCTTCGTCTCGACCGAGACCGGCCAGGAGCGCTGCTACAGCTTCCGCGAACTGCAGGCCGAGGTGCAGTGCATGGCCGCCTGCCTGCTGGCGCTGGGCGTGCAGCAGGGCGACCGGGTGCTGATCTATATGCCGATGATTCCGGAGGCGGCGTTTGCGATGCTGGCCTGCGCGCGCATAGGCGCCATCCACAGCGTGGTCTTCGGCGGCTTTGCCAGCGGCAGCCTGGCCAGCCGCATCGACGATGCCCAGCCGACGGTGATCGTCAGCGCCGATGCAGGCAGTCGCGCCGGCAAGGTCATCGCCTACAAGCCACTGCTGGACGAGGCCATCGCCCTGGCCGTGCACAAGCCGGGTCAGGTCTTGCTGGTGGACCGCGGCCTCGCCGCGATGAATTGGGTGTCTGGCCGCGACGTGGCCTATGCGGCCCTGCGCGAACAGCATCTGCACACCGAGGTGCCCTGTGTCTGGCTGCCTTCCGAGCACATCAGCTACACGCTCTACACCTCGGGCACCACCGGTAAACCCAAGGGCGTGCAGCGCGATACCGCTGGCTATGCCGTGGCCCTGGCCGCCAGCATGAAGCACATCTATTGCGGCGAGGCCGGACAAACCTATTTCTCTACCAGCGACATCGGCTGGGTCGTCGGCCACAGCTACATCGTCTATGGCCCGCTGATCGCGGGCATGGCCACCATCATGTACGAGGGTCTGCCCACGCGGCCGGATGCGGGAATCTGGTGGAGTCTGGTGGAAAAGTACAGGGTGAGTGTGATGTTCAGCGCGCCCACTGCCGTGCGCGTGTTGAAGAAGCAGGATCCGGCCCAACTGAGCCGCTACGACCTGAGTTCGCTGCTTGCGCTTTTCCTGGCCGGTGAGCCGCTGGATGAGCCGACCGCCCGCTGGATCGCCGAGGCGCTGGGCAAGCCCATCATCGACAACTACTGGCAGACCGAAAGCGGCTGGCCCATCCTCAGCATTGCCAATGGCGTGGAGCACAAGCCCAGCAAGTTCGGCAGCCCCGGCGTGCCGATGTACGGCTACAAGGTCAAGCTGTTGAACGAGAGCACCGGCGAAGAGCTCACGGGTGCGAATCAGAAAGGTGTGGTCGTGATCGAGGGCCCGCTGCCGCCGGGCTGCATGCAGACCGTCTGGCGCAACGATGCCCGCTTCGTCAACACCTACTGGAGCAGCGTGCCGGGCCGGCTGGTCTACAGCACCTTCGACTGGGGTGTGCGCGACGAGGATGGCTATTACTTCATCCTCGGCCGGACCGATGACGTGATCAACGTTGCCGGCCACCGCTTGGGCACGCGCGAGATCGAGGAGAGCATTGCGGCGCACCCGAACGTGGCCGAGGTCGCAGTGGTGGGAATTGCCGATGCGCTGAAGGGCCAGGTGGCGATTGCCTTTGCCGTGTTGAAGGACACTGCTGCGCTGACCGATGCCACCGTGGCACTGAAGCTCGAAGGCGAGATCATCAAGCATGTCGATGAGTCGCTGGGCGCTGTCGCCCGACCGGCACGCGTACGTTTTGTCAGCGTGCTGCCCAAGACGCGCTCGGGCAAGCTGCTGCGCCGTGCGATCCAGGCCGTGTGTGAGCAACGCGAGCCCGGCGATCTGACGACGATGGAAGACCCGGCTGCACTGCAGCAGATCCGCGAGATGGTCTAGGCGCTTGCAGTTCATCCCATCGGATGCTGCTTTCGTCGCATCCACCTCGTGTCCAGGGCCGGGCAGGGCACAATTCGCGCGCGCGCCGCGACCTGCAGCGCATCCGACGGAGACCCCATGAAGAGACCCCTGATCGCCGGCGCCTGCGCGCTGCTGCTGCAAGCCAGCGCCCTCCACGCCCAGACCCCGGCCTCGCTGCCCGGCCCAGCCTTTCCGCGGTTCTTGAGCGAGGCCGAGATCAAGGCCGCCTGCGACTCGGGCCTGAAGGGCGCGGGCGAGCGGGTCAAAACGCTGGAGAAGCGGTCAGTCGACAAGGGCTGGCTCGGCGCCCTGGACGATCTGTACGCCTACCAGGAAGACGTGCAGTACCCGATCGAGTTCGTGCTCAATGTGCACCCGGACAAGGCGGTGCGTGATGCGGCTCAGGCCTGCTCGCAGCGCTGGGCCGAGTTCAGTTCGGCACTGGGCCAGAACGAGAAACTCTATCTCGGCCTGAAGAAGGCGCCCACGGTTGATGCGATCGACCGCGAACTGGTGCGCGTCAGCCTGGGCCAGTTCGAGGACAGCGGCGTGGCTCTGGCAGGCGTCAAGCGCACCCGTGCCAAGCAGATCCTGGACAAGCTCAATGAGCTGAGCCAGGCCTTCGAGAAGAACATCCGTGACGCGGGTACGCAGGTCGCGTTCGATGAAGGCGAACTGAAGGGCGTGCCCGAGTCGGTATGGAAGAACGCCAAGCGCGACGCCGCCGGCAAGATCTTGCTGGGCCTGGACTACCCGAGCTACGTCCCGGTGCAGCAGAGCGCCGAGAACGGCGCCACCCGCGAGCGCATGTGGCGAGCCAAGATGAACGAGGGCGGCGAACCCAATCTGAAGCTGCTGTCCGAGATCACCACCTTGCGCAACGAGTATGCCAAGCTGTTCGGTTTCGACAACTATGTGGACTTCAATCTGCGGCGCCGCATGGCCAAGGACGGCAGGACCGCCTGGAAGTTCCTGGACGAGGTCAAGACCGCGGTGACCGAGGGTGAGCGCAGCGACCTGGTCGATCTGCGCGCCGCCAAGGCCCAGCACCTGGGACTGGCGCCCGAGGCCGCCAAGGTCGAGCGCTGGGATGCGACCTTCTATGCCGAGCGCGTGCGTCTGCAGCGCTACAGCGTGGACCAGGAGGCCTTCCGTCAGTACTTCCCGCCTCAGGAGAGCCTGTTGTTCGCGATGCGCATCATCGAGAAGATGATGGGCGTCAAGTACAGCCCCGTGAAGGCCGAGCTCTGGCATCCGGAGGCACAGGCCTTTGTGGTCAGCGACGCGGCCAGCGGCAAGGCCCTGGCGACGATGTACGTCGACCTCTACCCGCGTGATGGCAAGTACAACCATGCGGCCGTCTGGCCGCTGCGCTCCAGCAGCACCCGCCTGGGCCGCACGCCGACGGCGGCTCTGGTCGTCAATTTCGATCGCAAGGGCCTGACCCTGGACGAGGTCGAGACGCTGTTGCACGAACTGGGTCATGCGGTGCACAACAATCTGTCGAACACCCGCTATGCGGCGCAGGGTGGCACAGCGGTGATGCATGACTTCGTCGAGGCTCCTTCGCAGATGCTGGAGGACTGGGTCTATGACAAGAAGGTGCTGCGCCTGATGGCCGAGGTCTGCGCCACCTGCAAGCCGGTGCCCGATGAGTTGGTCGACAAGGCGGTTGCCGCAAAGAACTTCGGCAAGGGTTCTCTGTACAGTCGCCAGCATCTGTTTGCCAGTTATGACCTGGCGCTTCACGGCGCGCAGGTAAGCGACCCGATGGCGCTGTGGACCAAGATGGAGGGCGCCACGCCGCTGGGCTATGTGCCGGGCACGCGCTTCCCGGCCGGCTTTGGTCACATCGCCAGCCACTACGGCGCCGGCTACTACGGCTATCTGTGGAGCCTGGTGGTCGCCATGGACCTGCGCACCGCCTTCTCCGCCGACAAGCTGGGCACGGCCGTCGGCCAGCGCTACCGCAACGTGGTGCTGGGCAATGGCGGCCAGCGCCCGGCGCCCGAGCTGGTGAGCGAGTTCCTGAAGCGCAATTCGGACTCCAAGGCCTTCTACGACTATCTGAAGAAGTAGGCGGCCAAGTCAGGCGCCGGTTCTGCAAAGGCCTGGTGAGGCCTCGGCTGGAGCCGCGCTCAGGCGGCGTGTTCGCGCACCCAGTCCGCCTCGATGAAGCGCAGCACGCTGTCCTCGTCGTGATGACCGATGACCTGGTGGGCATGGCGCTTCAGCTCATCAATCGCATTCGCCATGGCGATGCCGCGGTGGGCGGCGCGCATCATGCCGATGTCATTGACCTGATCGCCGAACACGACAATCTCGCGCTTATCCAGGCCATAGCGCTCGACCAGCGTTTTGATCGCCTGGTCCTTGGTGGCGCGGCGGTCATGCACGGTGAGCCAGAACCAGCCGGGCAGGTAGAGGTCATCGGCCAGATGGCATTCGACGCGCTCGCCGAACCTGGTCTCGATCTCGGCTTCCAGGGCCTGCAGCGGCCCCTCGCGATCGACGACCACAAAGGTCACCGCCGGGTCGATCAGCTCGTCTTGCAGTCGCTCGGTGCGGCGCAGCCGCGGGTCGCGATTGGCAATTCGCTCCTCGATGAAGCGCTGCTGGCCGTCGTTCTGCGCCTCGACATGGAACAGGTGGTCGCCGCGCGGACCATGGGTGGCGAAGAAGGGCGTCAGGCCCAGCCGGACGATCAGCGCGAACACCTCCTGCGCCAGCGCCGGCTCCATCGCGTGGACCAGTTCGTGCCTGCAGGTCGCCAGCTCGCTGATGCACGCGCCATTGGTCGAGATCACCGGCAGGCGCAGTGGCAGGTCGCCCAGCAGATGGCGAATCGAAGAGACATGGCGCGCACTGGCCACGGTGAACAGCAGCCCCTGGTCGAGCATGCGGGTCAGGCCCGCACGGGCGCGGTCGGAAAGCCTGCCGGACCTGTCCAGCAGCGTGCCGTCCAGGTCGGACACATATAGAGTCATGTCAAGGCTCGCGCGTCAGAGCACATCGGACGCGAAGTCCGCCAGCCTTGAACGCTCACCGCGCGCCAGCGTTACATGCCCGCCGTGGGCCCACCCCTTGAAGCGGTCCACCGCATAGGTCAGGCCCGAGCTGCCTTCGGTCAGATAGGGCGTGTCGATCTGCGCCAGATTGCCCAGGCAGATGATCTTCGTGCCTGGGCCGGCGCGGGTGATCAGGGTCTTCATCTGCTTGGGCGTCAGGTTCTGCGCCTCGTCGATGATGACGAACTTGTTCAGGAAGGTGCGGCCGCGCATGAAGTTCAGGCTCTTGATCTTGATCTTGCTGCGCACCAGGTCGTTGGTGGCGGCGCGCCCCCATTCGCCGGCACCGCTGTCGCCGCGAGCCAGCACCTCGAGGTTGTCGTCCAGCGCGCCCATCCAGGGGCTCATCTTTTCTTCTTCGGTGCCGGGCAGGAAGCCGATGTCCTCGCCGACCGGTACGGTCACGCGGGTGACGATGATCTCGGTGTAGCGGCGGTCGTCCAGCACCTGGGACAGGGCCGAGGCCAGTGTCATCAAGGTCTTGCCGGTGCCGGCCGTGCCGGTCAGTGTGATGAAGTCGCAGTCCGGGTCCATCAGCAGATTCAGCGCGAAGTTCTGCTCGCGGTTGCGCGCGGCCACGCCCCAGACGGCATTCTTCTGGTGGCTGTAGTCCTTCAAGGTGCGCAGCACCGCATGCTTGCCGGTGATTTCGGTCACCTTGGCATACAGTGACGTGGCGCCGGGGGCTTCCAGATAGACGAACTGGTTGACCATCAGCGCGGGCACCATGGGCCCGCTGATGCGGTAATAGGTCAGGCCGGCCTGCTGCCAGCTCTCCATCGTCTTGCCATGGTGCTCCCAGAAATCGGCGGGCAGGGGCAGCACGCCGGTGTAGAGCAGATCGCCGTCTTCCAGTGTCTTGTCATTGAAATAGTCTTCGGCGGGCAGACCCAGCGCTCGGGCCTTGATGCGCATATTGATGTCCTTGGACACCAGCACCACCTCGCGCTTGGGCTGCTGCTTGCGCAGCGCCTGGACCACGGCCAGGATCTGGTTGTCGGCCTTGCCCTGGGGCAGGCCGGCGGGCAGCACCGTCTCCATCAGACCGGTCTGGAAGAACAGCTTGCCACCGGCCTCGCGGTGGCCGGTGTGGGCCAGGGGCAGACCCTCGGCCATGTTCTCCGCCGTGGCGCTACTGGGCAGACTGGCGGCCAAGGCGTCCAGCTCTCGGCTGACCTGTCGCACATTGCGCGAGACCTCGGTCATGCCCTTCTTGTGGCCATCCAGCTCTTCGAGCGTGATCATCGGCAGGTAGATGTCATGTTCCTCGAAGCGGAACAGCGACATCGGGTCGTGCATCAGCACATTGGTGTCGAGGACGAACAGCTTGGCCGGACCGGTGCCGCGCGGCTTGCGGGTGCGCGGCTCGGGCGACTTGCGGTTGGCCGCGCCGTTGTGGGCCGGCAGTATCAACGGGGCAGGGCTGCTGGGCGCCGGCGGCAGGGCGACCGGTGCCTTGGCCTTGGCTTGCGGAGCCGGGGCAGGAGGGGCTAGCGCCACGGCCGCAGCTGTGACGCGGGGTTCGCGTGCCGGCGCAGCTACCGGGCGCGGGCGGGCGACGCTGGGGCTTTTTCGGGCTGCGGTGGCCGTGGCTTCAAAGTCGGCGGCGGAGAGGAGGCTGGCTCGTTTTGCGGGTGGCTTGGGCAGAGGCATGTGGGCGTCTTCAAACAGGCTATGAGGGCCAAAAAAGCAAAAAGCCGCACAGTCGGCTGTACGGCTTCAGGGAGGTTCGTGGTTCACGCAGGGGCGTGGTTCGCGTCACGGGCATGGAATCATTATGCACAACTCAATGTGACATTCAGGCCACGCGGCGCGGCGCAAATACGACAAAAGCCGACACGAGGTCGGCTTTTGAGGCAAACAAGGCAGCGCTATCAGGCGGCTTTTTTCAGCGCCTTGACGGCCTTGAGGACTTCGTCCACATGGCCGGCGACCTTGATGCCGCGCCATTCGGCACGCAGCACGCCGGCACCGTCGATCAGGAAGGTCGAGCGCTCGATCCCCTTGACCTTCTTGCCGTACATGATCTTGTTCTTGACCACGCCGAACATATGGCACAGCTTTTCTTCTGTGTCAGCGATCAGTTCGAACGGAAGTTCAAGGTTCTGCTTGAACTTGTCGTGGGAAGCCATATTGTCGCGAGACACGCCCAGCACCACGGCCCCAGCCTTCACAAAATCCTTGTGACGGTCACGGAACTGCATTGCTTCGGTTGTACAACCGGGCGTATTGTCTTTGGGGTAGAAGTAGAGCACGACGGCTTGACCTGCATAGGTCTGCGGCGTGAACTTCACACCGCCGGTGGCGAGTGCTTCAAGTTCCGGGAGGGTTTTATTGAGCGCTGGCGTCATGAGGCGTTCTGCACAGAGGTATGTGCCCAGGGTGGGCATAGCCTGCAATTATACCGTCGGATCGGGCCGTTCCGGCCGAGTCGTGACAGATGTCGCAAGTTGGCGGCTGCCCGGCACTCGATCACGCCTCTATCAACAGGGCCGCCAGCACCGTCCGTCCCTCGCTGGCCAGCACGTTGTAGGTGCGGCAGGCCGCGGCCAGATCCATGGTTTCCATGCCGATGCGGGCATCTATCAGGCTGCGGTAAAGGGCCGCAGTGGCAAAGCGGATCTTGGCGCCGCTGCCGAAAATCACCAGTTCCGGCTTCAGGGCCAGGATCTGCTCGAAGTGGGCCGCCTGCAGGTCGGCGAAGGCCCCCACATTCCATTCCTGCACCTCGCCCTGCCAGGGCACCAGCAGGCTGCGGCCATGCGGGCGGCCATTGACCCAGACCTGGCTGGCATCATGGCGCGAGATGCTGTTGCCGCCCATCGGTTCATCGAGTTGAAACTTCATCCGTGGCCTGTTAATTCTTTGCAGCGAGGCGCTGTGATTAAATTGTATCTTTTGCAGTGCAACAAACTGGTGCAAGGCAAATGCCGTGCTCACTCTCTGGAGTTCCCGTCTTGAAACCCGCGATGAAGACCGTTTCCAAGTCCGACAAGCTGGCCAGCGTCTGCTATGACATCCGCGGCCCCGTGCTGGACAAGGCCCGGCAGATGGAGGACGAGGGCCACAAGATCATCAAGCTGAACATAGGCAATATCGCCGCCTTCGGCCTGGAGACACCCGACGAGATCGTGCAGGACATGATCCGCAACCTGCCCCATGCGGCCGGCTACACCGATTCCAAGGGCCTGTTCGCGCCGCGCAAATCGGTGGTGCACTACTGCCAGGAAAAACACATTGCCGGCGTCACCGTCGACGACGTTTACCTTGGCAATGGCGCCTCGGAGATGATCGTGATGAGCATCAACGCCCTGCTCAACAATGGCGACGAGGTGCTGCTGCCCGCGCCCGACTATCCGCTGTACACCGCTGCGGTGGCGCTGTCGGGCGGCACGCCGGTGCACTATCTGTGCGACGAGCAGAGCGACTGGATGCCCGACATCGCCGACATCAGGTCCAAGATCACCGAGCGGACCAAGGCCATCGTCGTCATCAACCCGAACAATCCGACCGGCGCCTTGTATCCCGAAAGTGTGCTGCTGGAGATCATCGAGGTCGCGCGCCAGCACCAGCTGATCATCTTTGCCGACGAGATCTACGACAAGACGCTCTACGACGGCCACACCCACACCAGCATCGCCTCGCTGGCCGACGATGTGCTGTGCGTGACCTTCAACGGCCTGTCGAAGAACTACCGCTCCTGTGGCTACCGCGCCGGCTGGATGGTGGTGTCGGGCGAGAAGCGCCATGCCCGCGACTACATCGAGGGCCTGAACATGCTGGCCTCGATGCGGCTGTGCGCCAACACGCCGGGGCAACTGGCGATACAGACGGCGCTGGGCGGCTATCAAAGCATCAAGGACCTGGTGGCGCCGGGCGGCCGCCTTGCCCGCCAGCGCGACCAGGCCTACGATCTGCTGACGCAGATTCCGGGCGTGTCGGTGGTCAAGCCCAAGGCGGCGCTCTATATGTTCCCGCGGCTGGATCCGAAGATGTACCCGATTGCCAATGACCAGCAGTTCGCCTACGACCTGCTGGCCGAGGAGAAGGTGCTGATCGTTCAGGGCACCGGCTTCAACTGGCTGCAGCCCGACCACTTCCGTCTGGTGTTTCTGCCCAACACCGACGACCTGGCCGAGGCGGTGGGTCGCATTGCCCGATTCCTGGATCACTACCGCAAGCGCCACTCGGCACTTTCCCTCTGAAATCAACCGCGCCTAGTGGCGCATGAGCTGACATGAAACCAATCCAAGTGGTCCTGATCGGGGCCGGTGTCGTCGCCACGGGCGTGGCCAAGGTGCTGGAGCGCAACCAGAACGAAATCATGCGCCGTGCGGGCCGCGGCATTCAGGTCACCCATGTGGGCGCGCGCAATCTTGACAAGGCCCGCAGCACGCTGGGCATTGCGGCCGACTACAGCAGCGCGCTGGAGGCGGTCGCCACCCACCCGGATGTGGACATCGTCGTCGAGCTGATCGGCGGCACCACCCTGGCCAAGGACCTGGTGCTGAAGGCGATTGCCGCCGGCAAGCATGTGGTCACCGCCAACAAGGCGCTGCTGGCCGTGCATGGCACCGAGATCTTCGCCGCGGCTCGCGACAAGGGCGTGATGGTCGCCTTCGAGGCCGCCGTGGCCGGGGGCATCCCGATCATCAAGGCGCTGCGCGATGGCCTGACGGCCAATCGCATCGAATGGATCGCCGGCATCATCAACGGCACGACCAACTTCATCCTCAGCGAGATGCGTGCCAAGGGCCTGGACTTCGGCGTGGTGCTGAAGGAGGCGCAGCGGCTGGGCTATGCCGAGACCGACCCGACCTTTGACATCGAGGGCGTGGACGCTGCGCACAAGCTGACCATCATGAGTGCGATCGCCTTCGGCACCCCGGTGCAGTTCGATCGCGCCCACATCGAGGGCATCACCAAGCTGCAGGCCACCGACATCAAGTACGCCGAGCAGCTCGGCTACCGCATCAAGCTGCTGGGCATCACGCGCCAGCGTGACCACGGCATCGAGCTGCGCGTGCACCCGACGCTGATCCCCGACAAGCGCCTGATCGCCAATGTCGAGGGCGCGATGAACGCTGTCGTCGTGCAGGCCGACGCCGTGGGCACGACCCTGTACTACGGCAAGGGCGCGGGCTCCGAGCCCACCGCCTCGGCCGTCGTCGCCGACCTGGTGGACATCACCCGGCTGCACACCGCCGATCCCGACCACCGCGTGCCGCATCTTGCCTTCCAGCCCGATGCGATGAGCGACGCGCCCATCCTGGCCATGGACCAGGTCATCACGTCGTTCTACCTGCGCCTGACGGTGGCCGACGAGGCCGGCGTGCTGAGCCGCATCACCGGCATCCTGGCGGAACACGACATCTCGATCGACGCCGTGCTGCAGCGCGAATCGGCCGAGGGCGAGCGCCAGACCGATCTGATCATCCTGACGCACGACACCTTGGAAGGCAGCATGAACAAGGCGCTGGCGCAGATGCAGGCGCTGTCCACGGTCTTGGCTCCGATCGTCAGAATCCGCAAGGAAGAGCTGGCATGAAGTACATCAGCACCCGCGGCGACCAGACCGAACGCAATTTCTGCGACATCCTGCTCGAAGGCCTGGCGCCCGATGGCGGGCTGTATCTGCCCACGCACTATCCGCAGATCGACGACGCGACGCTCAGCAAATGGCGCGGTCTCAGCTACGCCGAGCTGGCCTTCGAGATCCTGTCGCTGTACATCAGCGACATCCCGGCCGCCGACCTGCGTGCGATCACCGTCAAGGTTTACACCGAGGAAGTGTTCGGCACCAAGGCGATCACGCCCTTGAAGCCGCTGGAGCCCGGCCTGGTGCTGGAGGCCCTGTCGAACGGCCCGACGCTGGCCTTCAAGGACATGGCCATGCAGCTGCTGGGCGCGCTGTTCGAATATGAACTGGGCCGGCGCGGCGAGCAGCTGAACATCCTGGGCGCGACCTCGGGTGACACTGGCAGCGCCGCCGAGTACGCGATGCGCGGCAAACGCGGCGTGAATGTCTTCATGCTCAGCCCCAACGGCCGCATGAGCGCCTTCCAGCAGGCGCAGATGTTCAGTCTGCCCGATGCGAACATCCACAACATCGCCATCGAGGGCGTGTTCGACGACTGCCAGGACATCGTCAAGGCCGTGTCCAACGACCTGGACTTCAAGCGCAAGTACCGCATCGGCACCGTCAACTCGATCAACTGGGCGCGGCTGCTGGCCCAGGTGGTCTATTACTTCGCCGGCTACATCCAGGCCACGAAGTCGAACGAGGAGAAGGTCAGCTTCACCGTGCCCTCGGGCAACTTCGGCAATGTCTGCGCCGGCCATGTGGCCCGTTCGATGGGCCTGCCGATCAAGCACTTGGTGGTGGCGACCAACGAGAACGATGTGCTGGACGAGTTCTTCCGTACCGGCAGCTACCGCGTGCGCGGCAGCGCCGAGACGCACGAGACGTCCAGCCCTTCGATGGACATTTCCAAGGCCTCGAACTTCGAGCGCTTTGTGTTCGATCTGGTGGGCCGCGATGGCGCCCGCACCAAGGCCTGCTTCAAGGACGCGCTGAACGCCAGTGGCGCCTTCCACGTCACGGCCGACGAGTTCGCCCGCATCGCCGGCTTCGGCTTCGTGTCGGGCAGTAGCCGTCATGCTGATCGCCTGGCCACCATACGTTCGACCTTTGAAAAGACCGGCGTGATGGTGGATACGCACACGGCCGACGGCCTGAAGGTGGCTCGGGAGCATCTGCAGCCCGGCACGACGATGATCGTGCTGGAGACCGCCCTGCCGGCCAAGTTTGCCGAGACGATTCGCGAGGCGCTCGGCGTCGAGCCCCCGCGGCCGGCCGCCTTGGCCGACCTGGAGTCGCGCCCGCGCCGCGTCACCGTGATGGCTGCCGACGTGGATGCCGTCAAGCGCTACGTCGTCGAACATGTCTGAGCGGTCATGAAGGTATTGGGCCTCTGTGGCGCTTCGGGCGCCGGCAAGACCACCGTCGCGGAGGGCCTGATCCAGGCGCTGCGCGAGGCCGGTCAGCGCGTCTCGGTCGTCAAGCATGCGCACAAGCGTTTCGACATCGACCATCCGGGCAAGGACTCGTTCCGCCACCGCGAGGCCGGCGCCTTCGAGGTGATCATTGCCAACAGCCGGCGTCTGGCCAAGGTTCGCGAGTTCGAGGCGGAGGTGGACCTCAACGTCGATCAGCTGCTGGCCGAACTGGCCGACAACGGCGAGCCGCGCAACTGGGCCCTGGTCGAGGGCTTCAAGCATGCCTCGCTGTTGAAGCTGGAGATCTGGCGCAGCGCGGTCGGTGGACGGGTGCTGTACCCCGAGGATCCCTATGTCGTTGCGGTGGTGACCGATGCGCCAGACGCTCTGCCTGTGGCCACAGGACTGCCAGTGTTCACAATGGGCGACTCGGCCGCATTGCTGCGATTCTTGATGCAAGATGCGGCTCGATATGACTATCACAGCCCCTATGCCGACGAGTCCTCCGACGCCTGATAAGCGTCCCGCACTGCAAAGCCTGGATGAGGCACTGGCCCGCCTGCTGGCGGCTGTTGCTCCTATGGGCGAAGTCGAGCAAGTTTCCACCTTTGACGCGCTGGGCCGGGTCTTGGTGCAGGACGTGGTCTCCACCATCGACGCGCCGCCGGCCGACAACGCCTCGATGGATGGCTATGCAATGCGCGCCGCCGATGTGCCCGCCGCCGGCGCCGTGCTGCCGGTCACGCAGCGCGTGCCGGCCGGCGTGGTTGGAGCCGTGCTGCAGCCGGGCACGGCCGCCCGCATCTTCACCGGCGCGCAGATTCCGCTCGGCGCCGATGCGGTGGTGATGCAGGAGCTGTGTGAGGCCATTGCCGGCGACGGCTTGGGCAGCGTCCGCATCAACGAGGTGCCGCAAGCCGGCCAATGGGTACGCCGCCGCGGCGAAGACGTGGAGCAGGGCGCTGTCGTGCTGCGCGCCGGCCACCGCCTGGACCCGGCCGCGCTGGGTCTGGCCGCCACCGTCGGTGCCGCCGCGCTGCGGGTGGCCCGTCGCCCCCGTGTGGCCCTGTTCTCCACCGGCGACGAACTGGCCATGCCCGGCGAGGCGCTCAAGCCCGGCTCGATCTACAACTCGAACCGCTTCACCCTTCGTGGCCTGCTGCAGGCGCTGGGCTGCGAGATCACCGATCTGGGCATAGTCCCCGACCGGCTGGACGCCACCCGCGCCGCACTGCGCGAGGCAGCAGGCGGCAACGACCTGATCATCACCTCGGGTGGCGTGTCGGTCGGCGAGGAGGACCATCTGCGCCCGGCCGTGCAGGCGGAAGGGCGGCTTGACCTGTGGCAAATTGCGATCAAACCCGGCAAGCCACTGGCCTTTGGTGAGGTGAGCCGTGATGAGGGATCGGGCAGCGCCTGGTTCATCGGCCTGCCGGGCAACCCGGTGTCCAGCTTCGTGACCTTCCTGCTGCTGGTGCGGCCGGTGATTCTGCGGCTGCAGGGCGCGACCGAGCTCGCTCCGCAAGGCCTGACCCTGCGTGCGGATTTCGACTGGCCCAAACCCGACCGCCGCCGCGAGTTCCTGCGCGTGCGGCTGAACGCCCACGGCGGGCTGGATCTGTTCCCGAACCAGAGTTCCGGCGTGCTGACCTCGGCCGTCTGGGCCGATGGCCTGCTGGATCTGCCCGCCGGACAGCCGATTGCCGTCGGCGATGCGGTGCGCTTCCTGCCGATGGCGGGGCTGATGTCATGACGATGAAGATTCAATTGCGCTATTTCGCTTCGCTGCGCGAGGCCCTGGGGTCGAGCGAGAGCGTCGAGCTGGAGCCCGGCTGTACCGTCGGTGCGCTGCGCGACCGGCTGATCGCCCGCGGCGAGCCCCATGCGACCGCGCTGGCCCGCGGCCGGGCGCTGCGCGCGGCGCTGAACCAGACGCTGTGCGATGAGTCGGCGCTGATTCCGGACGGCGCCGAGGTCGCCTTCTTCCCGCCGGTGACAGGAGGCTGATCGTGTCCGTCACCATCCAGACGCAGGACTTCGACCTCACGGCCGAGGTCGCGGCCCTGCATGCCGGCAACGGTGGCGTCGGGGCCATCGTCAGCTTCGTCGGCACCGTGCGCGACCGGGCCCAGGATCAGACGATCAGCCAGATGGAGCTGGAGCATTACCCGGGCATGACCGAGCGGGCGATAGAGGCGATGGTCGACGAGGCACACAGGCGCTTCGACATCCTCGGCACCCGTGTCATCCACCGGGTCGGCCTGCTGCAGCCGCTGGAGCAGATCGTGCTGGTGGCGGTCACGTCCAAGCACCGCGGCCAGGCCTTCCAGGCCTGCGAGTTCCTGATGGACTATCTGAAGACGCAGGCACCGTTCTGGAAGAAGGAAACCACACCCGAGGGCGCCCGCTGGGTCGATGCACGCAGCGTGGATGACGCGGCGCTGGCCCGCTGGGGCATCCAGGCCGGCAACGCGGCCGCAGACAGGTGAGTGCCATGCTGGCGCAGGCTGCGATGGTGGCGCTTGGCGCCGCCGCCGGTGCGCTGGCGCGCTGGGCCGCCGGCCTGTGGCTCAACGCCAGCTGGAGCGGCTTTCCGCTGGGCACCCTGCTGGTCAATCTGGTCGGCGGCCTCCTGATCGGCATGGCGCTCGAATGGTTCGGTCGCACGCCCGACGAGATGCTTCGCCTGCTGCTGGTGACCGGCTTTCTGGGCGGATTGACCACCTTCTCGGCGTTTTCCGGCGAGTCACTGGCGCTGCTGCAGCGTGGCTCCGTCGGCATGGCGCTGGCGCATACAGCCGCCCATGTGCTGGGCGGGCTGGCCGCCGCCGGTGTCGGGCTGAAGCTGATGCAGCTCTGGCTGGATTGAGCCGGCGATGCTGCTGAAGGTCGGTGAACTCGCCAAGCGTGCCGGCCTGACGGTGCGCACGCTGCACCACTACGACAACATCGGCCTGCTGCGGCCGTCCGCGCGCTCCGACAGCGACTACCGGCTCTACAACCAGGCCGACATCGCTCGGCTGCACGGCATCCAGGCGCTGCGCGGCCTGGGCCTGCCGCTGGACGAGATCGGCCGGCTGCTGGACAGCGGGGGAGCCGACCTGCCGCTGATCGTCGAGCGCCAGCTCACCGCCCTGGACGATCAGATCAGGCAGGCAAATGCGCTGCGCCAGCGGCTGGAGCTGCTGCAGGCCAAGTTCGCCTCGGGCCGCGAGCCGGAGCTGGAGGACTGGCTGTCCAGCCTGCAGCTGATGACCACCTGCGACAGCTATTTCACGCCGGCCGAGATGAAGCTGATCTTCGGCAACTGGCCGGCGGTGGAGGCCGACTGGCAGCAGTTGATGGCCGATGTTCACACCTTGATGGCCACCGGCGTGGGCTCGGACGATCCGCTGGTGCAGCCGCTGGCGCAGCGCTGGATGAACCTGATGCACGACTGGATGCGTGGCGACTTCGATCTGATGGAACGCTGGGGCAAGATGTATTTCGCCGAGTCGGGCTTGCACGCTGGTGCAGGGCCCAACGTGGCCATGGTCAGCTTCATCGATCAGGCCGTGCAGCTGCGTCTGGGCTTGATGCGCCGCTACGTCAGCGACGCCGAGCTGCGCCGTATCGGCAATGTGCCTCAGCACGAGTGGCGGGCCATGGCCGCGGCGGTGCAGGCGCTGATCGATGCGCAGGGCTGCCCGGACAGTGCCGAGGCCCGCGCGCTGCTGCCGCGCTGGCTGGCCCTGTTGGAGCGCTCCAGCCGAGGCGACGCCCAGCTGCGCGCCAAGCTGCAACAGGCCTACGAGCGCGAGCCGCTGCTGCGCCTGGGCGCGGCGCTGACCGAGGCGCAGCGCGCCTTCGTGTTGCAGGTGGCTGACGGTCAAGCGATGCCCGAAAAGGCTTGACCCTCACGCCACGTCAGGCCCGACAGTCCGGGCCATGATGAACACACAGACTGCTTCCCCACCGACACCGCGGCGCAATGCCCTGTTCCGCGACCGCAATTTCTGCTGGATGCTGGGTGGCGGCATCCTCTCTATGCTGGGCGACCAGTTCACCTTGATCGCCTTGCCCTGGCTGGTGCTGCAGATGAGCAGCGACACCCGCGTGCTGGGCACCGTGCTGCTGATCCTCGGCCTGCCGCGCGCGCTGTTCATCCTGATCGGCGGGGCCTTCGTCGATCGCTACTCGCCCAAGCGGGTGATGATGCTGACCAAATACGTCAACACCGCGCTGCTGGGTGCGCTGGCGTTCCTGGTGCTGACCGGTGCACTGACGCTGCCCTGGCTGTACGCCTTGTCGCTGGGCATAGGCCTGGCCACAGCCTTCAGCATCCCTTCCGGCACGGCGATGCTGCCCCAGGTGGTAGCGCGTGAGCATCTGCCGGCGGCCAATGGCGTGATGCTGGGGCTGCGCCAGCTGACGATGTTCGTCGGCCCCCTGCTGGCGGGCCTGCTGATCGCGCTGTTCGGCTCCGGCCATGCCGACGCGGTGACCGATGCCCGCGGCCTGGGCCTGGCCTTTGGTTTCGATGCCTTCAGCTTTGCACTTTCGGCCTGGACGCTGTCCAAGGTGCGTGCGCTGGCACCGCCTGCCGTTCTGACGAGCAAGGTGTCGGTGCTCGCCTCGGTGGCTGAGGGGCTGCGCGCCTTCTGGGCCGATGCGCAGCTGCGCACCTGCCTGCTCTACTGGGCGGCAGTGGCCCTGCTGATCAGCGGCCCCGTGCATATCGCGCTGCCGGTGCTGGCCAAGCAAGTGCCCGGCCTTGGCGCCGCGGCGCTCGGCACGATGCTGGCCGCGCACGGCGCCGGCACGCTGATGGGCATGGGCGTGGCGGGCGCCAAACCGAAGTGGCGCTTGCGCAGCCTCGGTCTCACGTTGCTGGCGGTCGATGCCTTGGTGGGCCTGCTGTTCATGCCCATGGGCGCCATCACCGCCACCTGGCAGGGCGCAGGCCTGCTGCTGCTGATCGGGCTGCTCGGTGGCTTCATGCAGGTGGCGGTGTTCACCTGGATTCAGCGCCGCGTGCCGCCCATCATGCTGGGCCGGGCAATGAGCCTGTTCATGTTCATCTTCATGGGCCTGGCCCCGCTGTCCGCGGCCGCCACCGGCTGGCTGTTGCACAGCCTGGCCTTGAGCACCCTGTTCCTGGCCAGCGGGGCGCTGCTGGTGGTCATCGTCGTGGTGGCGTTGCTGACCACGCAGATGCCACAGGTCAGTGAGGCCGTCGCTGCTTGAAGCCGGCCGCGCCCAGCAGCCCCAACAGTCCGCAGGCCATCAGTGCCCAGGATTGGGGCTCGGGCACGGCAGCCGCTGGCAAGGTGTCAGGAAACAGGCCGGATGCCGAATAAGTGGTTGCATTCGTTGGTGCGATAAAACCGGTGTGTATGGTGTGCGAGAAGTCCAGCGACGAGCTCAGGTTCTCGTAAGACAGGTCCATCGCCACCCGGGTTTCCAGCTCCAGTGTCCACTCGAAGTCACCTCCCGGCGCAAAGGCATAGCTGACCTCGGCCGGCGTCGCGCCCAGCGTGACCTGCTGGAAGAAGACTCCACCGCAGAAGCCCGCCAGGGTGCGGCTCTCTCCCAGGCACCAGCCGGCGCGGTTCAGCGCCAGCGCATCGACCTGGTTGCTGAGCCGCACGTACTCGGTCCAGGCCGCATCATTGCCAAACTGCTGGGCGTAGGCGTTGTAGTTAAAGGTGCTGAGCTGGTGGTTGGCTTCCAGGCCACCGGGGCGCCAGATATTCAATCTCAACGTGGCCCAGGTCATGGCCGAACTGCTCATCGGCGTTGCCACGGCGGCCGGGATGTCGACCGTGCCGTCTACGCCGAAGCGGAAAGTGAACTGCTCGCCATCGGCCCACAGATAGCCGCTGCTGCCGCTGCGAAAGCTCAGGCTGTCCGCGATGGTGGCCGAGGCGCTGGCGGTGGTGCTTCTGACGCCGAAGGCCGGGGCTGGGTCGCTGCCGGGCTGGTTGATGCCCAGGCCCAGCGAGGCGTAGGCCTTCAGCTCGCCGCTGGCCAGATCGGCGCGCGCGAAGACCGAGCTGGTCTCCAGCTTGTTCAGATAGTCCCCGGCGCCGTTGCCGAAGGCCCAGGTGCGTGCGCCGCTGTTGCTGCCTTCGGTGGCCGCGCCGCTGTAGTCGACGATGTAGCCGTAGTTGGAATTGGCGTACTCCGCGGTTTGGACATACTCGCCCGAGTTCAGCTGGCGGCCGCTGTAGTGCGTGACCGGCGCGGTGCCGGCGGCGGCGCAGTGGTCCACAAGCAGTCCGACAACAAGGGCCGCAGCGAGGCGATTCAGTGGGGAAGATGCGATGAGGTTCATGACTGGCTTTCGGTGTGAGTGTGTGAGGACAAGGCTTCAACGAGGCGCTTGCTGCATCAGCTGCGCCGCCGCCGCCGCAGCGCCAGTCCGAGCACACCCAGACCTCCGGTCAGCATCGCCCAGTTGCCGGGCTCCGGGACGGCGCTCACTCGCAGCGTGATGTCATGGGCGTTGTATTCCACCGTGAACCTCTGGCCGTCGAGGCCGTGCCAGGTAACGCTGTCAAAGGTGGATGCGCCCAGGCGTTGGCCGAAGTGGGCGATGGTGTAGAAATCACCGCCGTGCAAGGTCAGACCGGGCTGGGCCCAGACGGACAATGCGCCGCTCCAGGTGACGTCGCTCGTGATCACGAGCTGATCCGACATGCCGTTTGCGCCCAGGTCAATGCGCAGCATGCCGCTGTCGGTGAAGGCCAGGTCGCCTGCCACCGTCAGCGTGCCGAGCTCGTCGGCGAAGCCCGGATCCAGCGTGCCCGCATGGCTCAGCGTATCGTTCGCGCTCAAGGTCTTGACGGTGCCCGTGCCCTGCACCAGCCCGGCGTTGGTGAACACCGTACTGCTCGATTCGAGCACTGCACCGGCAGCGATGCGCACGGTGCCGGAGTTGCTGAAGTTGCCGTTCACGCGGAGGCGTCCGGCCTCGATCAGCGCCGCGCCCGAGTTTTTGAATCCGTAGGCTCGGGTGGTACCGAGGCCATTGCGAACAAAGGTGCCCTGGTTGATGAAGCTGCCGCCGTCGTAGGAGCCCCCGACGTCAAGCAGCGATTTGTAGGCATTGGCATTGCCCGCGCCCTGGTCGGTGAAGGTGGCACCAGCGGCATTGACCACCGTCCCCGACCCTCCCAGGCTGCCGCCGCCTGCGCTCCAGGTCGATACACCTTGCAGCGTCAGTACATGGTTGGCGCCGATGGATTGGCTCATTGCACCGTTGAAGGACGCCGTCGCTGTGACGGTGGTGCTGCCCGCAGAAACTCCGGTCAAGGAGTTGCCGCCCAGCGTGCCGCGCCCATGGTTCAGTGTGCCCACGCTCAGGTGGCCAGTGCCGTAGATCTGGCTGCCGCCCCCGGTCATCACCAGGTTTTGCAGGGTGTTGGTGGACTGGTTGTTGATACTGGCATCGACGACTTCCAAAGCGCCGCCCAGGGCCGCGCCCGCTGCGAAAGATATATTTCCGCTGTCGAAGCGCAAGAGGCCGGCGTTGGCGATGACGCCGGTGATAGCGGCCTGGCTGCTGTTGAACGCCAGCGTGGCCCCGGACGCCACCTCGGTCTGGCCAGCCAGCTGGCCTGTGTTGCGCATCTCAAAGGTGCCGGCAAGAACCTGAAGCGTGGCTGCGTTCTCGAATCCGTAGGCTCGGGTGATGCCCAGGCCATTGCGAGTAAACGTGCCCTGGTTGATGAAGCGGCCTCCGTTGTAGGAACCCCCCACGTCAAGCAGCGATTTGTAGGCATTGGCATTGCCCGTGCCCGGGTCGGTGAAGGTGGCGCCAGCGGCGTTGATCACGGTCCCCGACCCTCCCAGGCTGCCGCTGCCTGCGGTCCAAGTCGATACACCTTGCAGCGTCAGCACATGGTTGGCGCCGATGGATTGCGTCAGCGCGCCGTTGAACGAGGCGGTCGTTGTGACGGTGGTGCTCCCGGCTTCAAGGCCGGTCAGGGAGTTGCCGCCCAGCGTGCCGCGCCCATGGTTCAAGGTGCCCACGCTCAGGTGGCCGGTACCGTAGATCTGACTGCCGCCCCCGGTCAGGTACAGGGTGCCCAGGCTCGCTGCGCCCGACAAGCGCGCCATGCCGGAAGCCAGCTCGGCGCTGTCGCCTGCGCCGGGAACGCCGAGCAGCGACCAGTTCGCGGCGTTCTCCCAGTCACCGGAAGCAGCGGTCCAGTTGTAGTTCAGGGCCCAGGCGGGCTGTGTCAGCGTCAGAACGGCGCATGACACGGCAGCCATGCGAGCGCTGCGGAGTAGCTTGATTTGCTTCATGGTGGCTTGTTGTCCTTGGTAGGCGGATGGTTGAGGGTCAGGTCCGGCATCTGTTGCTGTTCTGCTTCTTTGGGCCGCGAGCTCATGACGAGTTCAGCAAACCTCAGTCTGGTCAGCGAGGGGTATCTCGTCATTACCCGAACTGGCATCTGGCGTGTCCGCCTGGGGCGGCTCCCCCGCAACTCGGGGGGCACCAGCTCGCTCATGGGTAAACGCGGCGGGTGGGGGTGCATCACCGCCGCGCCAGGCTTTGACCCTGGGGCAGACGTTGGGCCATGGCGGCCCGCTGGCCCATGGCCACCAGTCGGCCGTGCTGCAAGCCCAAGACTTCCGCATTGGCCGCCAGCAAGGCTCTGGCGCCGGCACTGCAGCTCAGCACCAGCATCTGCAGGTCCATCAGGAGCGAGTCATGGGGCAAGAGGGCGGGGGCGATCTTCACGGGCATGGTTGATGGGGCGAGGCGAGTCAGCATGGGTTGGCAATGACCGAGCGCCAAGCATGGAGGCCGGTGCGTTACTGGCGCGTGACGCGGCCAGCTCGCCCCGTCGCGGTGCCGTGCTAACGTCAGATACCAACGACACTCGATGCGAGCACCGCTGTGACGCCGTCCGCCCCCGATCCTGCAAGCCCTGGAGTCTCCGGAGTTCCGCCAGTTCCTCGGTTGCGCCTGCTCGGCCTGCCGCGCATCGTGACGTCGGGCCGGGCCGATCATGTGCTGGAGCGCCGCGATGCAGCCCTGCTGGCCATGCTGCTGCTGCGGGGGCCGACGCCGCGGGCCCAGGCGGCCGAGGGCCTGTGGCCCGGCCTGCCGGCGCAGAAGGCACAGACCAATCTGCGCCAGCGCCTGTTCCGGCTGAAGCAGGCGCTCGGTGCGGAGCTGGTGCAGGGCCAGTCCACCCTGCAACTGGCGCCAGGTCTTGCCCACGATCTCCAGGAGCCGGCGCTCGCCGTCTGGATGTCAGCACAGGAGTCGGTGCTACTGGGTGGACTGGACTATGGCGACTGCGGCGCCTTGGGCGACTGGGTGGAGGAGGCACGCGCACAGTGGCGCCAGCAACGCCGCACCGCCTGGGCGTCGCACGCCGAGGCGCTGGAAGCGGCGGGGCGCCTGGCCGAGGCGCTGCCATGGGCGCAGGGCCTGGCCCTGGACCACGCCGCCAGCGAGCATGCGCATCGGCGCGTCATGCGCCTGCACTACCGGCGCGGCGACCGCGGCGCCGCGTTGGCGGCCTTCCGGGCCTGCCAGCAAGCGCTGCTGCGGGAGGCCGGGGCCAGGCCCGGCGATGAAACCCTGGCCTTGGCGTCGCTGATAGAGCGCAGCGCCGAGCTGGCGGTGGTGGGGCGTCAAGACAGCCCCGCGACCGCCGCCCTGGCGGCTGCCCTGATGAGGCCGCCGCAGTTGGTGGGCCGGGAGGCAGAGTGGCAGGCGCTCGCAGCATCCCAAGGTCGTGGGCAGTGGCTGCTGCTGGAGGGCGAGGCCGGTATTGGCAAAAGCCGCCTGGCCGAAGATTTCGCCCGCAGCTGCGGGCCCCTGCAGTGCGTCAAGTCCCACGCGGGCGACGACCGCACACCCTACGCGATGTTGGCGCGCGCCTTGCGCGTGCTGCTGCCCCAGCTGCCTCAGCCGCCGGACTGGGCGCGTGCCGAACTGGCACGCCTGCTGCCCGAACTGGGTGCGGCGCCCGAGCCGCGGCTGGAAGCCTTGCGCTTAAGGCAGGCGCTGACAGAGGCGTTGAAGGATTGGGGTGATCGAGGTCTTGGCAGCCTGGTGCTTGATGACCTGCAGTGGGCCGATGCGGCGTCGCTGGACAGTCTGCTGGCCTGGCTGGCGCCGGCCTCGCCCGGCCTGCCCTGGGTGGTGCTTGTCATGCGCTCGGGCGAGCCGGCGGCGGCCTTGCGTACCTGGGTGGCCGAGCAATCGCTGGAGCGCCTCTTCACGCTGAAGCTCGGTCCCCTGCCTGCGCCGGCCATCGCCGCCTTTGTGCAGGCGCTGGACTTGCCACAGGCCGATGCCTCAGCCCGGCAGGCGCTTGCGCAAACCCTGATGCAGCGCACCGGCGGCCGACCCCTGTTCATGCTGGAGCTCCTGCGCGCCGGTGGCGGGCGCCTGTCGGTGGACGGTTCACCCGTATCGGCCGAACCCCGGCAACTGCTGGCGATGATAGAAGCCCGGCTGCTGGCGCTGTCGGCTCCGGCCCTGAAACTGGCGCGGGTGGCGGCGCTGATGGGGCCAGCGTTCTCGGTGGCGTTGGCGGCTCAAGTGCTGCAGCTGCACGTCATCGACCTGGTCGAGCCGCTGCGCGAACTGCAGGCCGCCCAACTGATGGGTGAACATGGCCTGGCCTTCGACCTTGCCCAGGAGGCGCTGCTGGGTTCGGTACCTGAAGCGATTGCCGCACTGCTGCACCGGTCCATTGCCGCCGCGTTGCAGCAACAGCACACCGTGGCGCCATCGAGAGTGGCCTTCCATTGGGCCGCTGCCGGTGAGTGGCTGGCAGCGGCGCGGCAGTTCGAGCGGGCGGCCGGGGACGCGCTGGCGGCTTCTCGTCGTGTCGAGGAACTTGGCTTTCTGGACCGGGCCGCGCAGGCCTATGCGGGCGCCGGCAGCCCGGACGATGTCTTTCGCGTCGCCCATCTTGCGCTGAACGCGGCCATGAGCGTTGAAACGCCGGCCGCGACGCAGGCCCGTGTGGACGCGCTGCAAGACATGGCCGGCGACGAGGGGCAGCGCTTGACGGCGCTGCTGGCGGCCAGCCGCTACCGGCTTTGCCTGTCCGATGGCGCCGGCGCGCTGCTGCCGTCCGGCCAGGCGCTGCGACTGGCTCAGGCGCGCGGGCGCCCCGACCTTGAAACGGTGGCCGCCGGCTGGCACGGCATGGCTTTGACCTTGACCGGCGATATCGCTCAGGGCCTGGCTTGCTGCGAACGGGCGCGCGGCACCGCCGAACGGCTGGATGACGTGCGCGCCCGGCTGGATTTCCATGGTGCCTATGGCTATGTGCTGTTCTGCTCCGCCCGCTACACCGAGGCGCTGGCCCCGCTGCGCCTGGCTGCGGCGCTGGCCGAAAGCCTCGGCGACCTGAGCGAGGCGATGGAGCAACAGTGCAATGTGGCCGTGTGTCTGACCTCCTTGGGTGATCGCGAGGCCGCCTTGGCCACTGGCGAGCAGATGCTGGGGCTGTGGCGGCGTATGGGCGAACCACCCGGCCTGGTGGCTGCCACCAATCACCTGCATCTGGCCACCTCCTACTATGCGCTGGGCCGCTATCGCGAAGCGCTGGACTTGCTGCCCTGGGCCCTGGCCCAGTTTCGGCAGGGCGAGGCACCGGCCTGGGTGGTGGTCACCGAAAACCGGCTGGCCCGCGTCTACCTGCGCCTGGGCCAGATCGCAAGAGCCCGGCAGGTGATGACGCCGCTGCCGGCGGGCGCGAATGCCGGCAATCGCGCCGCGCGACGGGTCCTCGTCGCCCGGCTCGACTCCCTGGCGGGCAAACCGGTGTTGCACGAGCTGCTGGCGGCCCACTCGGAACTGTCCGATACCTTGGACCTCGCGGATCGATGCAGTTTCGAGCTGCTGCTTGCCTCGCTGTTGCCGCCCGATGAGGCGCTGGTTTGGTGCGGACGAGTCCTCGGCCGGGTGGCAGCCGACAACACGCCGGTGCGCCTGCACGCCGGCCTGCGCCAGGCCGACGCGCTGCGCCGTCTGGGCCGCCACCTGGAAGCCGCCCGGCATGCCACCGCAGCGGTTGCCTTCGCACCGCACAGCAGTGCGCTGGACATGGACCCGGCCGAGCTCTGGTGGCTGGCCTTCCAGGCGCTGCGTGACGCCGGTGATCCGGCCGGTGCCCGGCATGCGCTGGAGCACGGCCGCGCCTGGATCGAATCCTGTCTGCCCCATGTGCCGGAGGCCTTCATGCCCAGCTTCCTGGAGCGCAATCCATTCAACCGGGCGCTGATGTCGGCGCGCCTGTCGAACCTGCAGGCGGACCGCAGTGCTCAGCCGCCGGCTCGAACGGATGCCTCGATGTCTTGAAGCAGGTGCTCGAATCGCTGCTGCAGCTGCGCAGACGCTGGCTGCAGCGGCGCCCGCAACTCGTCCCGCATCGCACCCTGCCGGGCCAGCATCGCCTTGATCGGCGCCGGGTTCGATTCGGCGAAGCACAGCTCGATCAAGGGCCGCAGCTGGCGCCACAGCACGCGGGCCCGAGGCAGATCGCCGGACTGCAGTGACCGGACCAGGGCGACGAAGCGGGGTGTCTGCAGGTGTGCGCTGGCCGTGATGGCGCCAGCCCCGCCCAGCGCCATCGTGCCAAAGATCTGGTGGTCCTCGCCAGCAAGCACGGCCAGGCGGCCGTCGGCGATCAGGGCCTCGGTCGAGGAGGGCTGACCGCCGCAGTCCTTCAGCGCCTGGATGGCCGGGTGGACTGCCAGCGCCAGCAGCGTCGCCAACTCGATCTTCACGCCGGTGCGGTAGGGGATGTCGTACAGCACCAGCGGCAGCGGTGTGGCGTCGGCGACGGTGCGGAAGTAGCTCAGCAGCCCGGCCTGGGAGGGGCGGATGTAGCTGGGCGCAGGCAGCAGAAAGGCGAGCAAGGGGAAGCGCCCGGCCAGCCATTGCGTGCGTGCGGCCACGCGCTCGGGCCGCGGCCCGGACACCCCCATGATCACCGGCAGGTCGCCGGCCGCCTCGACGATGGTGGCCAGCGCGGCGTTCTGTTCGGCCTCATCCAGCAGGCCGCCTTCGCCGGTGCTGCTGCTGGCCACGAGGCCGCGTACGCCGTCGTGCTTGAGCCGGACCACCAGTGCTTTCAGCGCGGCATGGTCGACTTCGCCATGGGCAAACGGGGTAACGACGGGGATCCAGAGGCCGGAAAAGTCTTGCACGATCACGATCAAAGTCCTTCAGGTGGTGTTGACCTGTCAAACCGTACCGGATGCGCGAAGACCGTCGCCGTTGTGGGGGAGGCTGCCGTCGCTCCTCTGAGCACGGCAGCAGCGCCGGTCAGATGAGCGGCTGCTTTTTCGATTTGTTCGCGACCACGCCGCAAGCCCGGCTGGCGCAGGGCCAATGGACGAAGGAGATGGAGCGAGGCATCAGACGATTATGCATGAGGCTCACGGTTGCGAACGCCGTCGATCAGCAAGGCCAGCAGGCCGCGAGCTGTGGCATCGAGCTGCTCGGGCGCGCTCGCCGACGTCAGCAGTCCATCAACATGCAGCGAAGCCAGGCCATGGGTGATGGCCCAGCCGGCCAGGGCCACCTGCTGTGTATCACTGCCGGCGATCAGGCCCGCTGCCTGACAATCGGCCACCGCCTGGTGCAGCACGGCCAGCGCCGCGTGGCCGGCGGCCATCAATTCGGGGTAGTGGGCCTTGTCGCATTCCGGGCCGAACATCAGCCGGTAGGTGCGGGGGCGGTCGGCGGCGAAACGCACATAGGCCAGGCCGGTGGCGAGCAGTGCCTGCATCGGCTCGGCCGCGGCGCGGCGGGCGGCGTCGGTGCGTTGGGTGAGGTCGCGAAAGCCCTCGGCCAGGGTGGCCGCCAGCAGAGCCTCGCGGTCGGCAAAGTGGCGGTAGGGCGCGGCGATACTGACGCCTGCCGCCTGTGCAGCGGCGCGCAGCGTCAGGCGCGTGCCGGCCTCGCCTGACTCGATCAGCTGTGTGGCTGCCGCTATCAAGGCGCGTGGCAGATCACCGTGATGGTAGGGCGCTGAAGATGGCATGTTGACAATCATAACATCGCCCTATATGCTCAAGTTAACGTTAATAACATTAACTGCTCGCCCATTCAAAGGAGGCTTGATATGCCGACCGAAGCACCGATCCTGGCCGTACCTGCCGATGCCCGCCTGGGCCTGCGCCTGTTGGGCCTGGGCGCCGCAGGGTTGATGGCGACCTGCCTGTTCTATGTGCTGGCCGGCCCGTTGGCGGCGCTGCCGGGCGGTGCGCCGAGCGTGTCCGGGGCGATCGTGGCCACACCATCCGCGGCTGGCTGGATGCGAGCCGCTGGCTTGACCGGCATGGCCAGCGACATCCTCCTGGTCGTTGCGGCGCTGCTGCTGGCCGCCCATGAGTACCGGCGGGGGCAGGCCCGGCTGCTGGCCGGCTGGCTGGCCCTGGCGCTGGCCGGTGCGATCTTCGTCATCGTCGATGCGATGGTGGCCGCAGTGCTTCCCGTGGCGGCCGCGCAGGCCGGAGGCGAAGCCGCATATGCCGGTTTTCGGGCTTTGTTCGACGTGCTGTTCGCCATCGGCACCGTGGCGGCCGGCGCGGGGGCGCTGGCACTGGGCTGGCGGTTGAGCGGCCAGCGCCGGCCTGCACTGGCCTGGGGCCTGCGCCTGGCCGGCGGTCTGGGCCTAGTGGCCAGCAGCAGCCATCTGCTGGGCGGGATCGGTGCGGCGTTGATCGGCCCCGGCATCGCCTTGCTGGCCCTGGTCTCCCTGGGCATCGCCTTGGCCGGGCCCGCCGCTGGCACTGCAGGTGTTGATCTGGCGCAAGATGGTGTGCCATCCCCGAGCGCCTACCCGACTTGAAATCGGGGCCCGCAGACCCATGTGCTCGACAACTGTGGAGGACATCATTCATGCGTGCCGACAAACTCACCACCCGTTTTCAGGAAGCCCTGGGCGAGGCGCAAAGCCTGGCCGTGACCCGCGACAACCCGTACATCGAGCCGGTGCACGTGCTGCTGGCCATGCTGGCCCAGGACGATGGCCCGCGCAGCCTCTTGGAGCGCGCAGGCGTCAAGCTGCCGGCGCTGAAGACCTCGCTGGACGCTGCGCTGAACGGCCTGCCCCAGGTGCAGGGCTCCGACCAGCAGGTGCAGGCCGGGCGCGATCTGCTGAGCCTGCTGCAAACCTCCGAGAAGGAGGCCTCAAAGCGCGGTGACCAGTTCATCGCCAGCGAGATGTTCCTGCTGGCCCTAAGCGAGGCCAAGACCGATCTGGCCGGCATCGTGCGCGGTCACGGGCTGACGCGCAAATCGCTCGAAGCGGCGATCGAATCGGTGCGCGGCGGCCAGAAGGTCGATAGCGCCGAGGCCGAAGGCCAGCGTGAGGCGCTGAAGAAGTACACGCTGGATCTGACCGAGCGCGCCCGCCTGGGCAAGCTGGATCCGGTGATTGGCCGCGACGACGAGATCCGCCGCGCCATCCAGGTGCTGCAGCGCCGCACCAAGAACAACCCGGTGCTGATCGGCGAGCCCGGTGTGGGCAAGACGGCCATCGTCGAAGGCCTGGCCCAGCGCATCGTCAACGGCGAGGTGCCGGATACCCTGAAGAACAAGCGCGTGCTGGTGCTGGACATGGCCCTGTTGCTGGCCGGCGCC
>Ga0187844_10000134_pt1 | contig 54957 bp, 63 predicted proteins | sample SpaLakP09_SKY_50_FD_134517 | JGI IMG/M metagenome (GOLD analysis project Ga0187844, IMG submission 134517) | Oligotrophic lake water microbial communities from Sparkling Lake, Wisconsin, USA - SP09_SKY_50 | ecosystem: Environmental > Aquatic > Freshwater > Lake | place: USA: Sparkling Lake...
GGCGTCGGCGCCCGTCTGGTCCGCGAAGGCGCGGCGGAAACGGCGGCGCGCGGGGCGACACGGCTGTTCCTCGAAGTCGCGGACGACAATCCCGCCGCCCTTGCCCTCTACGCCCGCGCGGGCTTCACCGAGGCCGGCCGCCGGCGCGGCTACTACGCCCGTCCGGAAGGCGGCCGGCAGGACGCGCTGATCCTCGCGCTTAACTTGCCGGCGACGCTTCCCTAGCGGGGGCGGCCCGCCTATCCTGTGCGCCATGGACCGGATCGAGAAACTCTGCGCCGACCGCGGCATGCGCATGACCGAGCAGCGGCGGGTGATCGCCCGGGTGCTGTCCAGCGCGGACGACCATCCGGACGTCGAGGAGCTTTATCGTCGGGCCTCCGCCATCGACCCCCATATCTCGATCGCCACCGTCTACCGGACCGTTCGCCTGTTCGAAGAGGCCGGCGTGGTCGAGAAGCACGATTTCGGCGACGGACGCAGCCGCTATGAAGAGGCCGGCGACGACCATCACGACCACCTGATCGACACCCGCACCGGGGAGGTCATCGAATTCTTCGACGCGGAGATCGAACGGCTGAAGACCGAGATCGCCGAACGGCTGGGTTTCGAACTGATCGGCCACAAGCTCGAGCTCTACGGCAAGCCGATAGACGGTGCCGAGCCGTCCAAGCGCGAGGGCCTGATCTTCACCCGCAACGCCCACCGCGTTGATCCGGACAAGCTGGATCTCTGAGCATCCGGGCCGATATGGCGCGCGGCCCGTCTCCACGCTATCCAGACAGCCCCATGACTGAAACCCTCGTCCCGCCGCAGGACGGACAGGCCGCGCCGAAGCGCCTGTTCATCAAGACCTACGGCTGCCAGATGAACGTCTATGACTCCGAGCGCATGGCCGATGTCCTGCGTCCGCTGGGCTATGCCGCGACCGACACGGCCGAGGGTGCCGACTTCGTCATCCTCAACACCTGCCACATCCGCGAGAAGGCGGCCGAGAAGGTCTATTCCGAACTCGGCAAACTCCGGGAGATGAAGGACGCGCGGGCCGTGGCGGGGCAGGGGGCCATGACCATCGCCGTGGCCGGCTGCGTCGCCCAGGCCGAGGGCGAGGAGATCATGCGTCGCCAGCCCGCGGTCGATCTGGTCGTCGGCCCGCAGGCCTATCACCAGCTGCCCGAACTGCTGACGCGGACGGCGCGGGCGCGGGGCGAGCGGATCGGCGCCGATTTCGCGCCGGGCGACAAGTTCGATGCCCTGCCGCAGGCCCGTGGCGTGGACGGTCCGACCGCCTTCCTGACGGTGCAGGAGGGTTGCGACAAATTCTGCACCTTCTGCGTCGTGCCCTACACGCGCGGCGCCGAATGGTCGCGGCCGGTCGCGGCGGTGCTGGCCGAGGCGCGCGAGCTGGCCGGCAAGGGCGTGCGCGAGGTCACCCTGCTGGGCCAGAACGTCAACGCCTATGACGGGGAGGGGCCGGACGGGTCTCCCTCGACCTTGGCGCGGCTGGCCTGTGCGCTGGCGGAGATCCCCGGCATCGACCGCATCCGCTATACGACCAGCCATCCCAATGACATGGGCGACGACCTGATCGCCGCCCATGGTGAGCTCGACGCCCTGATGCCCTGGCTGCACCTGCCGGTGCAGGCCGGCTCGGACCGCATCCTCCGGCTCATGAACCGCAAGCACGGGCGGCAGAAATATTTCGATCTGGTCGACCGGATCCGCAGCGCGCGGCCCGACATCGCCCTGTCCGGGGACTTCATCGTCGGCTTCCCCGGCGAGACGGACGCGGACTTCGAGCAGACGATGGATCTGGTCCGGCGCGTGACCTACGCCTCGGCCTTCTCCTTCATGTATTCGCCCCGCCCCGGTACGCCGGCCGCGACCATGGCGAACCAGGTTCCTGAGGCAGTGGCGCGCGAGCGCCTGCATGCGCTCCAGACCCTGCTGTTCGAGCAACAGACCGCCTTCAATGTCTCGCGTGTGGGCATGACGGTCCCGGTCCTGTTCGAGAAGTCCGGCCGGTTCGCGACCCAGGCCACCGGCCGCTCGCCCTGGCTGCAGCCGGTGCACGTTGAGGGCGCGGATCATCTGATCGGACAGATCGTTCCGGTCCGTATCGAGGCCGGCGGGCTCAAGTCCCTGACCGGCTGTCTTGTTGAACAGAAGGCGGCCTGATGGCGCGTGAGAGTGAGTTTCTGGCCCTGGGCGACACCGCCCTTCGCGCCGTCATCGGTCCCGGCAGCCGGCACCTGGCCTTGATCGAGGACCGCTTCAAGGTTCTGGTCGAGACGCCCGGCGGCGGGGTGTCCATCAACGGCTCGGCCCGCGACCGGGCCCAGGCCAAACGGGTCATCGAGACCCTGGCCGACCGCGCCGACACGGGTGCCGAGATCACCGAAGCAGACGTGCGGACCGCGCTCGGCGCCGCCATGGCGCAGCCGCGGGCAGGGCAGGGGAGCGTGGCCCCGGACGCCATCGCCCTGCCGGTCGGACGGCGCGGAGCCATCGCGCCCAAGACGGCGGCCCAGGCCAACTATCTGGCCTTGCTGAGCCAGTGCGAACTGACCTTCGGCGTCGGCCCGGCAGGGACGGGCAAGACCTTCCTCGCCGCCGCCTATGGCGCCTCCCTGCTGCGGCGGGGGCAGGTGGACCGGCTGGTCATCACCCGCCCGGCGGTCGAGGCGGGTGAGAAGCTGGGCTTCCTGCCCGGCGACCTGAATGAAAAGGTCGACCCCTATCTGGCCCCCATCTGGGAGGCGCTGAACGACATACTCGGCCCCGACGACGTCCGCCGCCGGCGCGACTAGGGCGAGATCGAGGCCGCCCCGATCGCCTTCATGCGCGGACGGACCTTGGCCCACGCCTACATCATCGTGGACGAGGCCCAGAACACCTCGCGCCTGCAGATGAAGATGGTCCTGACCCGGTTGGGCGAGGGCGCGCGGATGGTGGTCACCGGCGACCCGTCGCAGGTCGATCTGCTGAACCCGCGCGATTCCGGCCTGAAACACGCCCTGCGCATCCTCGAGGATGTGAAGGGGGTCGGGGTGCAGCGGTTCGAGGCCGGGGATGTGGTGCGTCACGCCATGGTCGAGCGGATTGTGCGCGCCTATGACGCCGACGCTGCCAGCCGCCGCCCGGCCGCCGACCTTGAGGATCCCGACTCGTGATCGAGGTCGAGATCGAGGAGACGGCCTGGACGGACGCCCTGCCGGACGCCGTCGCCGTGGTCGAGCGGGCCGCCACCGCGGCCCTGGGGTCGGTCGAGGGGGATGTGGTCGTCCTGCTGACCGACGATGCGGCGGTGCACGACCTCAACGCCCGCTTCCGCGATCGCGACCAGCCGACCAATGTCCTGTCGTTTCCGGCCGCGGACATGACGATTCCGGGGCAGGCTCCGCATCTGGGCGATCTGGTGCTGGCCTTCGGGGTCTGCGCGACCGAGGCCGGAGTGCAGGGCAAGACCTTGGCGGATCACCTGACCCACCTGACCGTCCACGGCGTGCTCCATCTTCTGGGGCGCGACCATATCGAGGACGCCGAGGCCGAGGCGATGGAGGCCGAGGAGCGAACCCTTCTTGCCAGCCTTGGCGTCGCGGACCCATACAGGCCCCATGAACCTTCTCCCGGCGACGCTTGACGACGATGGCCCGCGCGCGCGGCTGATCCTGCGCTTCGGCCGGATCGGCCTGGCGCTGGCCGCCGGGGCGGCGGCGGCGCTGGCCCACCCACCGTTCGGCATCCTGCCCGGCCTGCTCGGCTATGCCCTGCTGATGTTCCTGACCGAGCGCGCCACCTCCGTGCGCGGCGGCTTCTGGATGGGCTGGCTCGCCGGCTTCGCCTATTTCTTCATCAGCTGCTGGTGGGTGGCCGAGGCGTTTCTGGTCAATCCGGCCCAGGCCTGGATGGCGCCCTTCGCGGCCTCGCTCCTGCCCATCAGCCTGGGGCTGTTCTGGGGAACGGCGACGGCCCTCTACCGCCGTTTCCTGCCCGGCGGGGTCAAGCGGGCCCTCTTCTTCGCCGCCCTCTTCTGCCTGCTGGAATGGCTCCGCGGCCACGTCCTGACCGGCTTCCCCTGGAATCCCGCGGGAGCCAGCTGGAAAGCCGGTTCGGCGGCGTCCCAGTTCGCGGCCGTCGCCGGAGTCTACGGGCTGAGCTTCGTCACCGTGGCGGCCTCAGCCGCTTTCGGGCCCCTTCTGGGCGACGGCCCGCGCAAGGCCCGCATCGGTGCGGCCGTGCTGGGAGGGCTGGCGATTGCCGCCCTGCTGATCGGCGGCGCGGTCCGGCTGTCTCAGGCCCGGCTTGAGCTGACCGCTACGGTGGTCCGCATCGTCCAGGCCGATGTCGACCAGGAGTCCAAATGGACGCCCGAAGCCTATCGCGGCATCGTCGACCGCTACGTCAATCTGACCGCCCGCCCCGGCGCCGTGACGCCCGACCTGATCATTTGGCCGGAAGGCGCGCTGCCCGCCTCGGCCAACCAGGTGTTCGCCTCCGGATCGCCGGAGGCCGTGGCCATCGCCCGCGCCGTTCAGCCGGGCCAGAGTTTGATCATGGGGCTGGGCCGGGGCCTTGCCGACCCGTCGGCCCCCGACGGCGCGCGCTATTTCAACAGCCTGTTCGTCCTGACCGATCAGGGCGGCGACGGGCTGAACATCAGCGCGGTCTATGACAAATACCGGCTGGTGCCGTTCGGTGAATACCTGCCGGCCGGCGGGCTTCTGGGCGCGCTGGGCGTGCGCAGCCTGACGCATATGCCGACCGATTTCAGCGCCGGCCCGCGTCCCGCGCCGATCGACATTCCCGGTGCGCCCCGCGCCCAGCCCCTGATCTGCTACGAGAGCCTCTATCCGGGCTTCACGCCCGGTGGCGCGGCCCGGCCCGAGTGGATCGTCAATATTTCCAATGACGCTTGGTTCGGGCGCAGTTCCGGGCCGCTCCAGCATCTGAATCTCGCCAGCTACCGCGCCATCGAGACCGGTTTGCCGGTGGTGCGCTCCACACCGACGGGCGTCTCCGCCATGATCGACCCCTGGGGTCGGGTGATCGACGACCAGCGGCTGGAGCCGGGTGAGAGCGGCGTGATCGACGCCCGCCTGCCCCGGCCGACGTCGGCGACCTTCTACGGGCGTTTCGGCGACCTGTTGTTCTGGTTGGCGACGCTGGCAGGGCTGGCCATCGCGGCCCCCTGGGCCCGGCTGCGAGGGCGCCGAATCAGTCAGTAAATTGGCCCGGCGTTCGCCTGATTCGCGCCATGCGGGCAGGGTAGAACCGGTTACGCAACCGCTGTTGTGCAGGGCGCCGTCGTTTTTGCATTTTTTGATGACAGGGACGAATCGCAAGCGCATTCAGGCTTGGCGGTAAGCAACCGAAGGACGAATGGACGATGGCGAGAGGCAAGGGCGAGGATGGTCCTCATCCCGTGGACCGGCATGTGGGCCGGCGGGTGTGCGAGAAACGTCTCGCGCTCGGTTATAACCAGAGTGACCTCGGTCGCGCGCTTGGCCTGACGTTCCAGCAAATCCAGAAATACGAGAAGGGTGCCAACCGCATCTCGGCGTCCAAGCTTTGGGACATCGCCCGCTTCTTCAAGGTCGACATCGGCTATTTCTTCGAAGGCCTGACCGGTGCCCAGATAGCGGGCATGGCAGAGGGTGGCGGTGCTTTCGAGCACGACTTCCCGGCCACGCGCTACACCATCGAAATCAGCCGTCTGGCACCCCAGTTGTCCACTCGTCAGCAGAAGCTGGCCCTGGAACTGATCCGCGACATGGCCGAGCGCAAGGAGCAGGACGAGGACTGACTCCTCGTCCCGCCGGTCGCTCTCCGGTCCGACTTATTCTTCTGATGATCAGGAACGTCGCCGGCCGAAATTCGGCGCGGCGTCCTTCTGCTCGGCCCAGTAGGCTGCGCCGTCGCGTGGCTTGAACATGGTTTTGGGCACGCCGTCCCGCGACACCACCGCAAAGGTGTTGGTCGAGGCCTGATACAGCAGCACATCGCCATTGGGACGCTCGACCCGGTCCGTCCCGGCCGGCGGGCGCGCGACGAACGCCTGGACCTTGGCCAGATAGTCCCGGGGCGTCTCCGCGCCGAAATCGGCACCGTTGCGCTCGAACAGTCGGGTGATCTTGGCGTCGACGGTTTCGCGCCGGTTGGCGGTCAGCACGGGCCGCGCTTTTTCGGGGACGGCCTCTGCGGCTTGCGAGGGCGCGCTGGTCAACGACGCTTCAGCCCCCGGTGCCTCGCGCTCCCGCGTCTCGACGGCCGAGCCGCCGTTGCCGCACCCGGCCAGCGCCAGCAACCCCGCCGCCAGCCATGCCGAACCCTTGTTGGCGATCATGAAATCCTCCCTTGATTGAAATCCGCCAAACGCAACATAACCACAGGTCATGTGTTCCTGCAATGTTCCAGTCGGGACGGTTTCCTCTCGACGTCGCCCGGCCGCATCGCTAGATCAGCAGCATGACCCCAGCCTCGATGTCCGGACGCAAGATCCTGCTGATCGTCGGCGGCGGCATCGCCGCCTACAAGGCGCTGGAACTGGTGCGGCTGCTGAAAAAGGCCGGCGCAGAGGTCATGAGCGTGCTGACCGCGGCGGGCTCCGAGTTCGTGACGCCGATGTCCCTGGCGGCCCTGACTGGCCAGCCGGTGCGCCAGAACCTGTTCATGCCGGACGACGAAACGGCCATGGGCCATATCGAGCTGTCGCGCTGGGCCGACCTGGTGGTGGTGGCGCCGGCGACGGCGGGACTGATCGCCAAGGTGGCCAACGGCCTGGCGGACGATCTCGCCTCGACCACGCTTCTGGCCACCGACAAGCGGGTGCTTCTGGCCCCGGCGATGAATGTGCGGATGTGGCTGCACCCGGCGGTGCAGGCCAATGTCGAGCGTCTGAAGAGCTTCGACGGCTTTCACGGCATGGCCGTGGTCGGGCCCGACGAGGGCGAGATGGCCTGCGGTGAGTTCGGGCCGGGCCGGATGGCGGAGCCGGCGGCGATCCTGTCAGCGATCGAAGGCCTGCTGGCGGGACCTGACGGGCGGCCGCTGGCCGGACGCCGCGCCGTGGTCACCGCCGGTCCGACCTTCGAGCCCATTGACCCCGTGCGGGGCCTGACCAATCGCTCCAGCGGCAAACAGGGCTATGCCATCGCCGAAGCCCTGGCCCGTCTGGGGGCGCAGGTGACCCTGGTGTCCGGACCGGTCGCCCTCGCCACGCCGGTCGGCGTCGAGCGGGTGTGGGTCGAGACGGCCCGGGAGATGCAGGCCGCGGTGGCGGCGGCCCTGCCGGCCGAAATCGCGGTGATGAGCGCGGCGGTCGCCGACTGGCGCGTCGACGGCGTCGCCTCGGGCAAGATCAAGAAGGCGCCCGGCGGCCCGCCGTTGCTGTCGCTGATCGAGAACCCCGACATCCTCGCGGGCATTTCGGCCCCCGGAAAGAAGCGGCCGAAGCTGGTGGTCGGCTTCGCCGCCGAGACGACCGATCTCGAGGCCAATGCCCGCTCCAAATTGTCGCGCAAAGGCTGCGACTGGATCGTGGGCAATGACGTCTCCGATGACGTTTTCGGGGCCGACGGCAATACGGTCACCCTGTTCACCCGCGATGGCTCGGCCGAAACCTGGCCGCGCCAGTCCAAGGCCGAGGTGGCGCGCAAGCTGGCCGCCCGCATCGCCGACCATTTCAAAGCCTGAAAGGCCTTGCCCGCATGACCACCGTCCGCGTCGAACGCCTGCCGCATGCCGAAGACCTGCCCCTTCCGGCCTATGAGACCGGCGGCTCGGCCGGGATGGACCTGCGCGCGGCGATGGCCGAGGACGCGCCGGTGACGCTGGCTCCGGGGGCGCGGGCCCTGGTCCCGACCGGACTGAAGATCGCGCTGGAGCCCGGCTATGAGGCCCAGGTGCGGCCGCGCTCGGGCCTGGCGCTGAAGCATGGTCTGACCTGCCTCAACTCGCCCGGCACCATCGACAGCGACTACCGCGGCGAAGTCGGCGTGATCCTGATCAACCATGGGCAGGAGCCGTTCGTCATCCGCCGCGGCGAACGCATCGCCCAGATGGTCATCGCCCGGCACGAGCAGGCGACCATGGTCGAGGTGGCGGCACTGGATGAAACCGCGCGCGGCGCCGGCGGCTTCGGCTCGACCGGGCGCTAGGGAGCCATTCCCGCCGACTGGCGTTAACCCCGCGTCCGGCCAAGCTTGGGCCGCATCCAGGAGGTTGGCGTATGGAGTCCCTGTTCGATTCGATCGGTGCGTTTCTGAGCGGTCTGTTCGGCCTCGCCCAGGGCGGTTTCGACACCATCAACCAGGTCACCGGCCTGGTCATCGCGGTGATCGCGGCCCTGATGATGCCGGCCTGGAGCCGGTTGTGGGCGACCTCGCTGGGTGCGGCGCTCGCCTTCATCCTCGTGGGACTGGTGCGGCCGATGCTGGACGGCGGCGCCTTCGTGATGCCGCCCCTGCTGACGATGGGCTTCTGGATGACGGTGCTGGCCCTGTTCCTCGGCTTCGCCGTGGTCATCGCCGTGATGTTCTTCATCAAGTCGCTGTTCGTGGGCCGCGGGCATGGTCACCGGCGGCACGCGCATTGATGTTGGGCCGCGGTCACAGGGCGCCGCCCTGTCGACCCGACGCGGCCCGGCGCTTCGCGCGGGCTGGCCGAGCAACGCCTGAGTTGGCGCTCAAGTAGTGAGCGACCGCGTCGCGAACGTAGCGTCCCCGGCAGGCGACAGCCTGCCAAGGCCTAGGCCTGCCGAAAACCAAGGACGTCCTGCATGTCGTAGAGGCCCGGCTTGCGGCTGCGGACCCAGGCCGCGGCGGCGACGGCACCCTTGGCGAACAGGGAGCGGTCGATGGCCGAATGGCTGAGGGTCAGGGTCTCGTCTTCCGAGGCGAACAGGACGGTGTGCTCGCCGATCACCCCGCCGGCGCGCAGGGAGGCGAAGCCGATCCGGCCGGCCTCCCGCTCGCCGGTGATGCCGTCGTACGGCGCGGAGCGGACGTCGGCCAGGTCGACGTCACGGCCATTGGCGGCGGCCTCGCCCAGCATCAGGGCCGTGCCCGAGGGCGCATCGGCCTTGCGGCGGTGATGCGTCTCCAGCACCTCGATGTCCCAGTCGGCCGCGTCGAGCCGCTGGGCCGCGTGTTCCACCAGTCCGATCAATATGTTGACGCCCAGCGAGAAATTGCCGCTGCGGACGATGGCGATCTTGTCTGACGCCGTGTGGATGTCGGTTTCCTGCTCGGGCGTCAGGCCCGTGGAGCCGATGACGAGCGCCGGTCCGCCCCGCTCGGCGCAGGTCCGGGCCAGCTCGACCGAGGCATCCGGGGTCGAGAAGTCGATGATCACGTCGCACAGCGACAGGTCGGGCGTCTCGCCGCGGTCGAAGCGGGCAGCGACGACGACGTCCTCGCGGGCATCCAGAACGGTCGAGACGGCCCGGCCCATCCGGCCACGTGCGCCGGAAATGCCGGCGTGGAAGATCGCGCTCAACTCAGACCCCTCTCAGTTCGCCCTGATTGTGACGCCATTCGTCGGCGCCGTCATCAACCCGCCTACTGCGGTGCTTCCGAACCCAGAATGTCGGCCCAGAAGCGTTTGGCCTTGCCGGCGAAGGACGAGTTGCGCGGCGTCTGGCTCTCGCCCAGCGAGGCGGCCAGTTCCTGGAGCAGTTCCTTCTGGTGCGCGGTCAGGTCGGTCGGGGTCTCGACGAACAGCTCGACCACCAGATCGCCGCGGTTCTTGCCGTTCAGATGCGGCATACCCTTGCCCTTGATGCGGACGGTCTTGCCGGTCTGGGCCCCGGCGGGGACGCTGACGGGTGCCCGGCAGCGGCCGTCGCAGGCCTCGGACGTCAGGCAGGGGGCGTCGATCTCGCCGCCGAGGGCTGCCGTGGTCATGGGTACGGGCACGGTCACCAGCAGATCGAGGTTGTCGCGCTCGAACAGTTCGTGGGGTGTGACCGAGATGAAGACATAGAGGTCGCCGCGCGGTCCGCCGCGCGTGCCGGCGTCGCCCTCGCCCGACAGGCGGATGCGCGAGCCGTCATCGACCCCGGCCGGGATCTTGAGCTGGAGTTTGCGGTTCTTGCGCACCTGGCCGTGGCCGGCGCAGGCCGTACAGGCATCCGCAGCGGCCAGACGGGAACCTTGCCCGCCGCAATGGGGGCAGGTGCGCTCGACCTGGAAGAAGCCGTTGGCGGAGCGGACGCGGCCCGCGCCCTGGCAGGTGGTGCAGGTCGAGGCCTTGGCGCCCTTTTTCGCGCCGGATCCCTCGCAGGTGTCGCAGGCCGCGGTGGTGGGCACCGCGATCTCGACGTCGGAGCCCTTGTAGGCCTGCTCCAGGGTGATCTCGAGGTCGTAGCGCAGATCCGAGCCACGGCGCGGGCCATGCTGGCGCGCGCCGCCGCCGGCACGGCCGCCGAACACATCGCCGAACGCGTCGCCGAAGACCTGGGAGAAGATGTCGTTGACGTCGGTGAAGCCCTGGCCCTGGCCGCCGAACCCGCCGCCGCCACCGCCGTTGACCCCGGCATGGCCGAACCGGTCATAGGCCGCGCGCTTCTGATCGTCGGAGAGGACCGAATAGGCCTCGGAGATTTCCTTGAAGCGGGCCATGGAGTCGTCGCACCCGCCGTTGCGGTCAGGGTGGTGCTGCATCGCCAGTTTGCGATAGGCGGCCTTCAGGCCGGCAGCGTCGATCGTCCGCTCGACCCCCAGAACCTCGTAATAGTCACGCGTCGCCATGCGGCGTTCGTCCTCTTACCCTTGCCGATGGCCCGCGCCTCTTGCTGGGCGGCGACCGGACGGCTGACCAGACTGACATGGGCGCCCGGCCGAATGATGCAAGTTTCGTGAAACGGCCCCGCCCGTCTCGGGACAGGCGGGGCCGTGACAGTTGCGGGCCGCTTTGGCTTACGCGCTCTTCTTGTCGTCGTCGTCGCCCGGGACTTCCTCGAACTCGGCGTCGACCACGCCGTCGTCGGCGGTGGCTGTGGCGTCATCGCTGTCGCCGGCGCCCTGCTGCGAGGCGTACATGGCCTCACCCAGCTTCATCGAGGCCTGGACGAGGGTGTTGGTCTTGGTCCGGATGTCTTCCGGATCCGTGCCGTCCTTGGCCGTCTTCAGTTCGGCCAGGGCGGTTTCGATCGCGGCCTTCTCATCCGGTCCGACCTTGTCGCCGTGCTCGGCCATGGCCTTTTCGGTCGAGTGGATCAGGCTGTCGGCAGCGTTGACCGCCTCGACCATTTCCTTCTTGGCCTTGTCGGCCGCGGCATTGGCCTCGGCTTCCTTGACCATCTTGTCGATGTCGGCGTCCGAGAGGCCGCCGTTGGCCTGGATGCGGATCGACTGTTCCTTGTTGGTCGCCTTGTCCTTGGCGGTCACATGGACGATGCCGTTGGCGTCGATGTCGAAGGCGACCTCGATCTGCGGCATGCCGCGCGGTGCCGGCGGAATGCCCATCAGGTCGAACTGGCCCAGCACCTTGTTGTCGGAGGCCATCGGACGCTCGCCCTGGAAGACCCGGATCGTCACGGCCGACTGGTTGTCGTCGGCGGTCGAGAAGACCTGGCTCTTCTTGGTCGGGATGGTCGTGTTGCGTTCGATCAGTGGGGTGAAGACGCCGCCCAGGGTCTCGATGCCGAGGGTCAGCGGGGTCACGTCCAGCAGCAGCACGTCCTTGACGTCGCCCTGCAGCACGCCGGCCTGAACGGCCGCGCCCAGCGCCACGACTTCATCGGGGTTCACGCCCTTGTGCGGCTCCTTGCCGAAGAAGGCCTTCACGGCCTCCTGCACCTTGGGCATGCGGGTCATGCCGCCGACCAGCACCACTTCGTCGATGTCCGAGGCCTTGAGGCCCGCGTCCTTCAGCGCCTTGGCGCAGGGCTCGATCGTGCGGGCCACCAGGTCCTCGACGAGGGCCTCCAGCTTGGCGCGCGACAGCTTGATGTTCAGGTGCAGCGGACCCGAGGCGTTCATGGTGATGAACGGCAGATTGACCTCGTACTGGGTCGTGGAGCTGAGCTCCTTCTTGGCCTTTTCGGCCTCTTCCTTCAGGCGCTGCAGGGCCAGCTTGTCCGAGCGCAGGTCGACGCCCTGCTCCTTCTTGAACTCGTCGGCCAGATAGTCGACCAGGCGCAGGTCGAAGTCCTCGCCGCCGAGGAAGGTGTCGCCGTTGGTCGACTTCACCTCGAACACGCCGTCGCCGATCTCGAGGATGGAGACGTCGAAGGTGCCGCCGCCGAGGTCATAGACGGCGATCTTCTGGCCGTCGTTCTTCTCGAGGCCATAGGCCAGGGCGGCCGCGGTCGGCTCGTTGATGATGCGCAGGACTTCCAGACCGGCGATCTTGCCGGCGTCCTTGGTCGCCTGACGCTGGGCGTCGTTGAAATAGGCCGGGACGGTGATGACGGCCTGGGTCACGGTCTCGCCGAGATAGGCCTCCGCGGCCTCCTTCATCTTGCTGAGGGTGAAGGCCGAGATCTGCTGGGGCGAATAGTCCTTGCCGTTGGCGCGCACCCAGGCGTCGCCGGTCGGTCCCTTGACGATCTCATAGGGGACCATCTTCTTGTCCTTGGCCACCACCGGGTCATCGAACGAGCGGCCGATCAGGCGCTTGATGGCGAAGAAGGTGTTGGTCGGGTTGGTCACGGCCTGCCGGCGCGCCGGCTGACCCACGAGGGTCTCGCCGCCGTCCTGGATGGCGATGACGGAGGGCGTGGTGCGATTGCCCTCGGCGTTCTCGATGACCTTGGGGGTCTTGCCGTCCATGACGGCCACGCACGAGTTGGTGGTGCCCAGGTCGATGCCGATGATCTTGGCCATGTGTCGTCTTTCACTCCATTCAGCGGGCGATGCGGCGGCCTTTTAAAGCGAAGCGCCGCGCGTGACCGCCCCCGGTGTCAGGGTCTTTGGTCGGTTGGTACGGTTACGGCCACAAAGCCCCACGAGCGGCGGGGTTTTAGGACGGTTGAGGCCGATATGGGAAACACCCCACCTGCCGCAAGCCCCAATCCATCCTGACGCACGATTCAGCCGTCAGGGTCCGTCAGATGCGGGCCCCACTTACGAATGGCATAACGCCGTCATCGCCGAGCCATCAGGGTCCGGCCGCTGGGGAGAGACTGATATGAAAACCTTCAAGAGCATCGCCCGCGCCGCGCTGATCGTCGCGGCCCTCGGAACCGCTTCCGTCGCCACCGCTGCCGAGCCGGTTGTCGCCGCCGACAAGGCCGCTGTCTCGGCACCGGTCCAGTCGCGTGACGGCCTGAACCGCCGGGTGCGCATCCACAACAACACCGGCTGGACCATGCTGCGCTTCTACGCTTCCGACTCGCGCGTGACGGACTGGGAAGAAGACATGCTGGGTCGCGGCACCCTGGCCGCCGGCAGCAGCATCATGATGAACATCGACGACGGCTCGGGCGCCTGCCTGTATGACTTCAAGGCCGAGTTCACCAACGGTCAGGTTCTGACGCGCTTCAGGGTCAACGTCTGCGAGATCGCGGATTACTACTACACGCGCTGAGGCGCGGCGCGCCTCAGCAGGTTTGGGGCGCTAACGCTCGCGACACGGTCGCTCGCTGCTTGAGCGCCGGGGCGGAAGCCCTATCCTTTGGGCATGGGTTCCGCGCGCGAGATCGATACGGGCATGGAGGGCTTCCGGTTCTGGCCGGGAGCCCTTTTCGCGTCTGAACAGGCGGATCTGCTGGCCGAGGTGCTGGCGGCCGCTGAACAGGCCCCCTTCTATCGGCCGGTGACTCCGGGCGGGCGGCCGTTTTCGGTGGAGATGACCAATCTCGGCCCGTTGGGCTGGGTCTCGGACCGGAGCGGCTACCGTTACCAGCCGACCCATCCGGTGACCGGGACCCCATGGCCGCCCATGCCCGAGGCGCTGACGGCGCTCTGGAGCGGGTTGACCGGCTGGCCGAAGGCGCCCGACGCCTGTCTGGTCAACCTCTATCGTGGACCGGCGAGGATGGGCCTGCATCAGGATCTCGACGAGCAGGACCAGAGCGCGCCTGTGCTGTCTGTCTCGCTCGGCGATGCTGCGGTGTTCCGGATCGGCGCGGCCGGCGGCGGGTCGACGCGGACGGTGCGGCTGGCCTCGGGCGACGTCTGCGCCCTGACCGGCCCGGCACGGCTGGCGCGGCACGGGATCGACCGGATCATCGCCGGCTCCTCGACCCTGGTGCCGGGCGGTGGCCGGATCAATCTGACGCTTCGCCGGGCGCGTTAGCTTCACGGCAATCGTGAATGGACGACGGACGGGCGCGCAGCCAGTCTCCCGGCTTCGCCAGACCGGAGCCGCCTGATGACGAACCTGATCCGCCCCGAGGGCCCCGAGCCCGACGATTTCCGCTTCAGCCGCCGCGCCCTGGCGACCGGCGTGGTCGGTGGGCTGGCCTTCGCCGGCTATGCTCCCGCAGCCCTGGCCCGGCAGGCGGCCCCGATCACCACGGACGGTGAGGGCCTGACGCAGGACAACACCACCATTCCGGCTCCGGACGGGTTCGCCCTGCCGATCTTCGTCGCCCGCCCGGCCGGCGACGGCCCCTGGCCGGTGGTGGTGGTCGCGTCCGAGATCTTCGGCGTCCACGAATATATCCGCGACCTCTGCCGGCGTCTGGCCAAGGCCGGTTTTGCGGCGGTCGCCCCGTCCTTCTTCAACCGGGTCGAGGATCCGGCGCCCCTGTCGGACATGACGCGCGTGCAGCAGATTGTCGGCGCGGCCAACTATGAGCAGGTCATGGGCGATGTCTCGGCGACCCTCGACTGGGTCAGCCAGCAGCTCTGGGCCAATTCCGACAAGGTCGGCATCACCGGCTTCTGCTGGGGCGGCAAGGTGGTCTGGCAGGCCTGCGCCCGCTTCGCTGTGCTCGACGCCGGCGTGGCCTGGTACGGCCGCCTCGCGCCCGCGCCGACCGCGACGCCGGAACAGGCATCGGCCGGCCAGCCCTGGCCCGTCGATCTGGCCGACGACCTGAAATGCCCCGTGCTGGGCCTGTACGGCGGCCAGGACCGCGGCATTCCCCTGACCAGCGTCGAGGCGATGCGCGAGGCCCTGCAACGCGCCGGTCAGACCGCCAGCGGCATCCACGTCTATGCCGACAGCCCCCACGCCTTCCACGCCGACTATCGCGACAGCTATCGCGCTGCGGATGCGGCGGATGGCTGGAGCCGGCTGCTGGCGTTCTTCAATGCGCGGCTGAAGACCTGAGCGCTCAGGCCTTCTGGTCGAAATTCCCGCCGGTGGACGCGGCCGCCGCATAGGCGGCATTGCCCGCCGCTGCGCCCGAGCCCTTGGCCGCAACCACCACCATGGCCGGACGCACGGTGCGGCCGAACAGGGCGTAGCCGGCCTGCAGCGTCTGGATCACCTGGCCGCCCTGGACCGTCTCGGACGGCTGTTCCATCATGGCCTGATGCAGGTGCGGATCGAAGGCTTCGCCCGGCTCGGGGGCGACGCGCTTCAGATTGTTGCTCTCAAACGCCTGCAGCAGCGACTTCTGGGTCAGCTCCAGTCCGGTGACCAGACCGGCCTCACCGGCGTCGGCGTCCTTCGGAGCGGCCATCAGGGCGCGTTCCAGATTGTCTGCCACGCCCAGCAGGTCGCGGGCGAAACGCTGTATGGCGTAGGCGCGGGCGTCATTGGACTGGGTCTCGGCCCGCTTCTTCGTGTTCTCGGCCTCGGCGACGGCGCGCAGGGCGCGGTCCTTCCACTGGTCGCGCTCGGCGATCAGGGCGTCGATGGGCCCGAGGCCGTCATCCAGACCAGCCTCGGCGTTCGCCTCGGCTTCCGCGATATCGGCGGCCAGCTCTTCGGAATGGGGGAGGTCGTCGTGTGTGTCGCTCAAGTCTCTTGTCCGTCCAGCATTCGCCCCAGCACCCGGGCGGTATAGTCCACCAACGGTATGATGCGGGCATAGTTCAGTCGCGCGGGTCCGATCACGCCGATGGCGCCCAGAACCCGCTGGCGGCCCGTCATATAGGGCGCCGCGATCACGGCGGAACCCGAAAGCGAAAAGAGTCTCGTTTCCGCCCCGATGAAGATGCGCACGCCCTGGGCCGTCGAGACCCAGTCCAGCAGGCCGATCAGCTGTTCCTTCTGTTCCAGGTCGTCGAACAGGATGCGGACCTTTTCCAGATCCTCGGCGGTCTCGCGGTCGTGCAGGAGATTGGCCCGGCCGCGCACGATCAGTGACCGTTCGCGCTCGGCCCCGCCGGACCAGGCGGCCATGCCGTCCTCGACCAGACGGGCGGCGGCGGCGTCCAGCTCGCGGCGGGCGGCCTCCAGTTCGGTGCGCATTTCGGTGCGCGCCTCGTGCAGGGGCCGGCCCTTGAGGCGGGCGTTGAGGAAGTTGGAGGCCTCGGTCAGGGTGGAGGGGGTGCCCCCCGCCTTCAGCGGCATCAGCCGGTTCTCGACCGAGCCGTCGTCGCCGACCAGCCCCGCCAGCGCCTGATCGTGTCCGAGGGCGACGAATTCGACGTGTTTGACCCCGGCCTCACGCACCGGGCTGGCCACGATACTGGCCCCGCCGGCGAGGCCGGACAGCAGGCTGGAGGCCTCATTCAGCGCCTCGTCGAAACTGCGGCCGCGTCCAGCGAGCCGCGCGTCGATCTCGCGGCGTTCTTCGGTGCCGACGTCGCCGATCTCCAGCAGGCCGTCGACGAACAGTCGCAGTCCGGCGTGGGTCGGGATCCGCCCCGCCGAGGTGTGCGGCGCGCCCAGCAGCCCCGCCAGGGTCAGGTCCTGCATGGTGTTGCGGATCGAGGCGGGGGACAGGGCGATGCCCGTCTGGGACAGGGTCCGTGAGCCGACGGGCTCGCCGGTCTGGAGATAGGTCTCGACGATCCGCCGGAAAATGTCGCGGGCGCGGGCGTCGAGGCCGGTCAGTCCGGATCCGGTGTCGAGCGCGGTCGTGGTGAGAAGCGGCGATTTCATACAGCGGCCGGCCAGCGATAGTGACCCACGGCATTGCGCCAGAAGCCCATGGGCCACAAGCCGTGCTGTATCGCGCCCTGGCCGATGTTGTGCAGGATGAGGGGGTTTCCGCCCGCCCGCGTCACCAGAGCGATGTGCGAGGCACCTTCGGCGTTGCGCCAGGTCAGCATATCGCCGACCGCCAGCGGCTCCGGAAAGGAGGCCCCGCCCGTCTTCCTGTCGGCCTTCCAGACCTCGCCGCCACGCCGCCGGAAGAAGGTCTCCAGATTGGGCACGCGGCGATGGTCGATGTTGGGGTCGGGCCGAACCTGGTTCCAGAGCTGGCGCGCCGGATAGGCGTTGAAGGCCGCTGTCATGTCCTCATGGACGAGTTTCTGCAGGTCGCGCCCGAGGCCGTCCCGTGCGGCCCGGATGACGACATCGGAACAGGCGCCGGTCTTTCGCGGTACGTCTCCGCCCGGATAGGGCAGGGCGGCATAGGCGGCGTCATATTTCGTGGTCACGCCGAGCTGCGCCTGCGCCGCCGCGGCCAGTCGGGCTGGGCTTCCCGGGCCGGCGTCGATCTTCAGGGCTCCCGTGCAGGCACCGAGCGGAAGAAGACCGGCCAGCCCACCGGCCAGCAACAGGCGGCGATCGAGGCTGGCCGGATGATGCCGGGCCTCGGCGGGCGACGATACGGGGGCATACAGGCTCACGGTTTCAGGATAAGCAGCGCCGCCGCCCCGTCCAAGGAAATCCATCGATGACCACCGCCCGCCCGTCCGACCGCACCCCCGACCAGCTCCGCGTCGTGACGCTGGAGACCGGCGTCAACCGCTATGCCGAGGGCTCCTGCCTGGTCACCTTCGGCCATACCAAGGTGCTGGTAACGGCTTCGGTCGAGGAAAAGGTGCCCGGCTGGATGCGCAATACCGGTCAGGGCTGGGTCACCGCTGAGTACGGCATGCTGCCCCGCGCCACCCACACCCGCGGCCGCCGCGAGGCCGCCGCCGGCAAGCAGAGCGGCCGGACGCAGGAAATCCAGCGCCTGATCGGCCGCTCGCTGCGTGCTGTGGTCGATCTCAAGGCCCTGGGCGAGCGTCAGGTGTCGCTGGACTGCGACGTCATCCAGGCCGACGGCGGCACCCGCACGGCGGCCATCACGGGCGCCTGGGTCGCCATGGCCAGCGCCTTCGACTATCTGCGCGCCGAAGGCGTGCTGAAGACCGATCCCATCCTTGACCAGGTCGCGGCCGTCTCCTGCGGCGTCTGCAACGACCAGCCGGTGCTGGACCTCGACTATGAGGAAGATTCCAACGCCGAGGCCGATTCCAACTTCGTCCTGACCGGGGCCGGCGCGATCGTCGAGATTCAGGCCACGGGCGAGAAGCGCGGCTTCTCCCGTGCCGAGTTTGACCGGCTGTTCCAGCTGGCCGAGGGCGGCTGCGCCGAACTGTTCGCCCTGCAGCGGGCCGCCCTGGGCCGCTGAGCGGACGCCCGGCGCTTCCGCGTCGGGCCGAACCGTGCCTAAGGTGGGGCTTCCCGCGACCGATCGGAGTGCCTGATGCGCCGGACCGTATTCGCCCTGCTGGCTGTGACCGCCCTGGTCTCGGCCTGCGAACGCCCCGCCGAGGCTCCGGCGGCCGAACCGGCCGCCGCCGCTGCCGCGCCGGCGCCCGAAATGCCGGCCGATGCGCCGCCGCAGGAAGAGGTCGATCCGGCCGTGGCCCTGGCCCCTGTCGGTGCGCCGGTGTCCTGCCTGAACGACATCGGGGAGGCGGCCGCGCAGCGGCTGGTCGACCGGTGTATCGCGGTCAGCCCCGCCACCCACCCGCCCTGCAACGTCGCCAACGCCTGCGAGATGATCCAGGGCGAGATCGAGCGGTCCTGCGACCAGTATGCGCCGGGCGAGGCGAAACCGGCGGAATGCGCGGCCTGAGACCTGCCAGCCGCGCCGTTTAACGGTTCCTGTACCCCCGGTCGGATAGCCTGCGGGCCATGACGCCCGTTCCGACACCCCCCGATCTGCGCGCCCTGACGACCCTGCGGTTCTTCGCAGCCCTTTGGGTGGTGCTCTACACGGCCTGGCCGCACCTCGACGTGGCTTTCGTCCCGGTCGCGGTGACCAAGGGTTATCTGGGCGTCGAGACCTTCTTCGTCCTGTCAGGCTTCATCCTCAGCCACGTCTACCTCGAGGCGGCGGGCGAGAAGCGGTTCCGCTACGGCGGCTTTCTGTGGGCGCGGCTGGCGCGGGTCTATCCACTGCATCTGGTCACCCTGTTCGGCATGATCGGCCTGGGGCTGGCCGCCGGGGTCGCGGGTCTGAGCATCGACGGCAGTTTGAGCGACTGGCGGTCGCTTCCGGCCAATCTGACCCTGACCCACGCCTGGGGCCTCGCCCCCAGCTCGGCCTTCAACCATCCGTCCTGGTCGATCTCCGCGGAATGGGCGGCCTATCTCAGCTTCCCCGCCTTTGCCTTCGTGGCCTGGCGGCTCAGGAACCGGCCCGTGCTGGCCACGGTGCTGGCGGCGGTCTTCGCGCTGGGCCTCTATGCGGCCTTCGAGCCGCTGGCCGGCTACTCCCTGACCGAGGCCACCTTCCGCTGGGGCGCGCTGCGGATCGTTCCCTGTTTCGCGCTCGGCTGCGCCCTCTATCTGGTTCATCGACGCGGCGGCGTGCCCTTCGCCGGCCTGGTCGCCCTCGTCAGTGGCCTCGCTGTGCTGGCCAGCGCCTCGCTGGGCCTGTGGGACGCGGTCACGGTCCTGGCCGCCGGCGGTCTGATCCTCGGACTCGGCTCGCTGGACAACGCCCGCGCGGGTGTTCTGGGCTCGAAACTCGGGGTCTATCTCGGGGAGATCAGCTATTCGATCTACATGGTCTGCGCGCCGGTGCTGCTGCTGACCACCAATGTCGCGGCGCGCCTGACCGGGGCCGACGACAAGCGGTTTCACATCATTGTGTGGCTGGCGCTGGTGGCGGCGATTCCGGTCGTGGCCATGCTCACCTACCACCTCGTGGAACGCCCGGCCCGCAAGGCCATGAGGGGGTTCGCCGACCGGCGCGCCGCACAGGCCGCTGCGGCGAAAGCGCGCACAGACTCGCCCGAAAGGGGACTTCAACCCTCGGAAACTATCGTCTAGGGCTAGCCCACCGGAAACAGCACGGGCGTCCGCCAGCATGATGAAACGGCTCACAGCCGCTGTGGTTGCAGCGACACTCGGATTTTCGGCGCTGGGTTATGCCCCCGCCGCGAAGGCCGACGAGCCGTACTGGCAGTGCGTGACCTTCGCCCGCATGTTCTCGGGCATCAACATCTTCGGCGATGCCCTGACCTGGTGGCGTCAGGCCCAGGGCAAGTTCCGCACTGGCGGTCGCCCGGAAACCGGCTCGGTCCTCGCCTTCCAGCCGAGCGGCCGGATGAGCCGCGGCCACGTCGCCGTCGTCTCTGAAATCCTGACCGACCGTGTGATCCGCGTGACCCACGCCAACTGGGGCGGAAGCCGCGGCCGGGTCGAGGAAAACGTCACTGTCGTCGACGTCTCGCAGGGCGGCGACTGGACCGCGGTCAAGGTCTGGTACAACCCGATCCACGACCTCGGCACCACCGTCTATCCGACCTACGGCTTCATCTACAAAGCCCCCGCTGAGCCGTCCGACGGTGTGATGATGGCCTCGGCACCGGCGGCCAACGGCCAGCCCTGAGCGCCTGACGCGCCGATCCGGTCTTGACCCCGGGGCAGCGTCCGCGCTTCCTGCGGTCAATCCTTCCGGAGTCTCCCATGCGTCCCGTATTCGCCGCCCTCGCCGTCCTCGTCCTGGTCCTCGCCGCCTGTTCGCCGTCGGAGGAACCGGTTCAGCCGGAAGCGCCGGCCGGGCAGCCCGCGCCGGTGCTCGGCGGCGTCGATCTGGCCAAACCGGTCCGCGCCCTCGGCACCGAGCCATTCTGGGGCGTCGAGCTGACCGGGACCGAGATGGTCTATACGGCCGCAGAACCGCCCGAACAGCGCGCGCCCCAGCCCAATCCCGTGGTCCAGGGCACGACGGCGACTTGGGAGGCGGAAACCGCCGACGGGACCCCCCTCCGCGTCACCCTGATCGCCACCGAATGCTCGGACGGCATGAGCGACAGGACCTGGCCGCTGACCGCCATGGTCAAGGTGGGCGACCAGGACCTGACCGGCTGTGCCGCCTCGACCGCCGCCGTCATGTCCACGGGCGAAAGCGGTCCGGTGGTCGAATAGGGCTCAGCCCGCCGGGTCGCGCAGCGTCCGCATAGCGCCCAGCCGACCAAAGGCCACGATCAGCGCCTTGCGTCGCGCCGGTGCGAGAGGTGAGGCCGGCGCCTCGCGCACCACCGCCCCGCCGAAGCCGTCGGCGACGATCAGCCCCGGCTCGTCCGGCAGGATGTCGCTCGGGAATTCGGGCGCGACGGCAAAATAGAAGGCGTCGCAGAACGGCCCGTACTCGCCCCATTTGCGGTCGACCCGATAGTCCTCGACCCCCGACTTGACCTCGCAGATGACGATGTCGCCGCGCGGCCCCAGGGCCATGACGTCGGCGCGCCGCCCGTTGGGCAGGCCGACCTCCAGCAGGGGGGCATAGCCGAGGTCGACCATCAGCCGCGCCGCGCCGCGGGTCACCGCCAGCGTGGTCTGCGGCCGGCTGAAGACGAGGTCGATCTGGAGCAGGGCGGCGGCCATGCTGTCTTTATGTTCGGCATATGTTCCGATTTCAAGCCGGGAGCCGAACGGGGCGGCCCGCCCTAGCGTCCGGTGTGGACGACCGAGCCGGTATCCAGTCCCAGCGCGCGAGCACGGGCCAGCAGGCGGGTTCGCTCGGCCTCGGACGGGCTCTGGCTGCGATGCCAGACCCACCAGTCCGACTTGTTCGGCAAGGCAAGGATGGCCCAGCTGTAGTCGGGCGCGTGTTCCTGGACCCAGTAGTTCTGCCCCGCCAGCCCGCCCACGCCGAGCAGGCCCGTCAAGGTGAAGCGGAAGCGGGTGTTGGTCCCGGGATCGGTGACGCGGGCGTTGGCGCGCAGGGTCTCGACCCCGCCGTCCGCCCGCCGGGTGCAGGTGACGACGATGGAATAGCGGTTGGCCTGGGTCTGCGGATTGAAGTCGATCTGGGCGCGCCGGCAGTCCTTCTGGACGTCGTTGGGGCTGCGCGCGATCTCGAACCAGCGGCCGTCAAACTGGTCCAGCGCCACAGCGCGCGACTGGGCCGAGGCCGGGGCGGCGAGCGCACCGAGCCCGAGGGCGACGATCGCAGTGGCGGCGGCGGTTCGGATGGCTGTCATCGGGGGCGTCCCTGGCGGCGGTTGGCGCATAGATACGAATGAACCGCGAGAAGGGTTGCCCGTCTAGAGGATGAAGCGGCTCAGGTCGGCGTCGCGCGCCAGTTCCGCGACCAGATCCCGCACCCGGTCGCCGTCGAAGGCGACGGTCTGGCCGGACAGGTCGGAGGCCTTGAAGCTGGTCTCCTCCAGCACCCGCTCGATCACCGTCACCAGCCGCCGCGCCCCGATGTTCTCGACCGCGCCATTGGCCGCCACGGCGGCGTCGGCGAGGGCCTCGACCGCATCGGGGGTGAAGGTCAGGGTGACGTTCTCTGTGGCCAGCAGGGCTTGGTTCTGGCGGATCAGATTGGCTTCCGGCTCGGTCAGGATGCGCACGAAATCGTCGCGCGTCAGGGCCTTCAGCTCGACCCGGATCGGCAGCCGGCCCTGCAGTTCGGGCAGCAGGTCCGACGGCTTGGCCACATGGAAGGCGCCCGAGGCGATGAACAGCACATGGTCCGACTTGACCGGCCCGTATTTGGTCGAGACGGTGGTGCCCTCGATCAGCGGCAGCAGGTCGCGCTGCACGCCCTCGCGGCTGACGTCGCCGCCGGACCGGTCGGACCGGCCCGCGACCTTGTCGATCTCGTCGATGAAGACGATGCCCTCGTTCTCGGCCAGCAACAGCGCCTCGGTGGTCAGGCTTTCCTGATCCAGCAGTTTGTCGCTCTCCTCGGTGACCAGCGGGGCCACGGCGTCCCGGACCAGCAGCTTGGCGGTCTTCGTGCGCTGCCCGCCCAGCTTGCCCAGCATTTCCGACAGATTGATCATGCCGACATTGCCGCCGCCGGGGATGTCCAGCCCCTGCACGGGCGAGGCCGTCTCGGCCAGCTGGAGCTCGATTTCCTTGTCGTCCATTTCCCCGGCCCGCAGCTTCTTGCGGAAGCTTTCGCGGGTGGCGGGCTGCGACCCCGGCCCGACCAGGGCGTCGAGGATTCGCTCCTCGGCCGCCGCCTCGGCCCTGGCCTTGACCCCGGTGCGGCGCTTGTCGCGCACCATGACCAGCGCCGCCTCGACGAGGTCGCGCATGATCGAATCCACGTCGCGGCCGACATAGCCGACCTCGGTGAATTTGGTCGCCTCGACCTTGAGGAAGGGCGAGCCGGCCAGTTTGGCCAGCCGCCGGGCGATCTCGGTCTTGCCCACGCCGGTCGGCCCGATCATCAGGATGTTCTTGGGCGTGACCTCGTCGCGCAGGTCATCCGGCACGCGCTTGCGCCGCCAGCGGTTCCTCAAGGCCACAGCCACGGCGCGCTTGGCGTCGTCCTGGCCGACGATGAAACGATCCAGTTCGGAGACGATTTCGCGGGGAGAGAGTTCGGTCATGGGATGCAGATGGGGCAGCGCCCTCTTGTTGGGGAGGGCTGGTTCATCACGAAGGACACGAAGGGGTGCCTACCCCAGGCTCTCAACCGTCAGGTTGCCGTTGGTGTAGACACAGATCTCCGCCGCGATCTCCATGGCGCGGCGGGCGATGGTTTCGGCGTCCATGTCGGTGTGTTCGATCAGGGCGCGGGCGGCGGACAGGGCGAAATTGCCGCCGGAGCCGACCGCGGCCACGCCGTGTTCAGGCTCCAGCACGTCGCCGACGCCCGTGACGGTGAAGATCGAGCTCTTGTCTGCTACCAGCAGCATGGCTTCCAGCCGGCGCAGATAGCGGTCAGTGCGCCAGTCCTTGGCGAGGTCGACGCAGGCGCGGGCCAGCTGGTCGGGATACTGCTCCAGCTTGGCTTCGAGCCGCTCGATCAGGGTGAAGGCGTCGGCCGTGGCGCCGGCGAAGCCCGCCAGCACCTTGCCGCCCGCCAGTACCCGCACCTTGCGCGCGGCACCCTTGACGATGGTCGGCCCCATGGAGACCTGGCCGTCGCCGGCGATGACGGTTCGACCGTTCTTGCGCACTGCCAGAATGGTGGTGCCGTGCCAGTCCGGGAAGTTGGGGTTCGCGTTCATCATCCATTGCAGATGGCGACCGAAATGCGGCGCGGCAAGCGGAAAGCGACAGAATTACAACGGCTGCGCCCAGCCACATTATGACCAATGTAACCCGTTACATTGCTCGACTGTACCCCAAAACCAGACATATGAGGGAAGCGTCGTGCTTCACCGCGTGATATACGCCAGCGAAGCCGTTGGCGCGACCGGGGCTTCGACCCTGTCGATCGCCCAGATTCTGGGCATCTCGGACCGCAATAACAGGCGCGACCGCGTGTGCGGCTGCCTCATGTTCCATCAGGGTCACATCCTTCAGGCCCTTGAGGGCGGACGCGCCGATCTGGACCGGCTGATGCGCCGCATCATCGCCGATCCGCGCCATACGGGTCTGCGGGTTCTGTCCGACATGCCCATCCCCGAGCGCCGCCTTCAGGAGCCGATCGCCCTGACCGCCGATCCCGCTACCCTGCTGGAGCGGATCGGCCTGACGTGCATCTCCCGCCTGTCGGCCAATGAGGCCGAAGTCCTGCTGGATATCCGCAAGGCCGCCTGACGGCGTGGACGTCCGGGTGCGCACCCCCTAACTGGGGGCGTGACCTTTTCCGACGATGAAATCGAGCGCTACGCCCGCCATCTGGTGCTGTCCGAGGTCGGTGGACCCGGTCAGCAGCGGCTCAAGGCCGCGCGCGTCGGCCTGATCGGCCTCGGCGGCGTCGGCGCTCCCGCGGCCCTCTATCTGGCAGCGGCCGGAGTCGGCACGCTGCGCCTGATCGACGATGACGCGGTCGCCCTGTCCAATCTCCAGCGCCAGATCGCCTTCGACGTCGCCGATATCGGCCGGCCCAAGGTCGAGGCCGGGGCCGATACGCTTGCCGCGCTCAACCCCCGCGTCCGCATCGAACCGGTGGCCGAACGGCTCGGTGAGACGAACGCCGCGCGCCTGATCGAAGGGTGCGACGTCGTCATCGACGGCACCGACGATTTCGCGGCCCGGTTCGCCGTCAACGCCGCCTGCGTGGCGGCGCGCATTCCGCTGGTCTCAGGCGCGCTCGGCCGGTGGAGCGGCCAGGTCGGGGTCTTCGCCGGTCGCCCCTGCTACCGCTGCCTCGTGCCCGCCGCCCCGCCTGACGCCGAAACCTGCGCCCGCGTCGGCGTGATCGGGGCGCTGGCGGGCGTGGTGGGGTCCATGGCCGCGCTCGAGGCCATCAAGCTGATCACCGGCGCGGGCGAGGCGCTGACGGGCCGGCTGCTGATCTATGACGGCCTGGCCGGGACCGCCCGGACGGTCACGATCGCTGCCGACCCCGACTGTCCGGTCTGCGCCTAGGCCTGGGCGAAGGCCTGGCGCAGGAGGGCGACGTAGCGGGTCATCAGTTCCTGCTCCCGGGCGTCTTCCCAGTCCGCGTGCCCGGCGTCCTCAACCTCGATCAGCTCGACCGGTTTGCCGGCGCTGCGCAGGGCGTCGCGCATGCGCCGGGACTGGCTCAGCGGCAGGACGGGATCGTCGACCCCGTGCACCAGGAAGACCGGGCAGGTGATCTCGCCGGCCCGGCGACGGGGTGAGGCCGCCTCCAGGGCCGGCCCCATGACTGACCGGTCGCCGATACGCTTGGTCCAGAACTCATAGATCGGCTTGCCGGGGGTATCGTCCTCGCGGTCTTCCCACGCCAGCACGTCGGGCAGGTCGTAGACGCCGCAGATGCCGATGGCGGCCTTGTACAGGTCCGGCCGCTTCACCGCCCCCATCAGGGCCGCATAGGCCCCGTAGCTGGTGCCCATGATCGCGACCTTCGAGCCGTCCAGCCCCCGGGTGGCGATGGCGTGGGCGACGGCGTCCTCGACGTCGTCCTGCATCCGGTCGCCCCAGCGGGTCCAGCCCTGTTGGGCGAAGGCCTGGCCATAGCCGCCCGAGCCGCGGAAATTGGGCTGCAGCACCCACCAGCCCTGCGCCGCCAGCACCTGCACCTGCCGGTCCCAGCCCGGCGTGTCGCGCACCTCGGGTCCCCCATGCGGCAGGACCACCAGCGGGCCGGGCCGGCCTCCGGGCGGTGCCGTCAGATAGGCCTCGATGGCCGCGCCGTCGCGGGTCTGCACCTGCAGGACCTCGCCCGCGCCCAGTCGCGCCGGGTCCAGATCCCGCGCCTGGCCGAGGTTGACGATCGCCCGCGCGGTCTTGTCGTAGAAGAACCAGGCCCCCGGCTCGGCCGGCCCGTCGACCCGTGCGATGAAGCGGTTGCGGGCCATGTCGACGTCCGTGAAATGGACGTTGCAGCTGTTGCCGAAGAAGCGGTTCAGCGCGCGATGGTGGACGGCCAGCGCGGGGTCTGTGAACTCATACTCCAGCCGCTCGCCATAGTAGGCCGCGCCCAGATAGTTGCCGGCCGAGTCCGGCAGGCCGTAGGCGACGTCGCGGCCGGGACGCGGGTTCAGCGGCGGACCGAGCGCCGTCGTCGTCAGGTCCATCTCGCGGACGCTCTGGACGTCCTCATTGTCGAAGCGGGCGATGACCAGCACCTTGCCGGGCGTCTCGCTGCCGCCGACCCATTCGAAGTCGGGGGCCTCGCGCACGCGGGTGCGGCGCGCCATCTTCCACTCGGTCTCGCCCGGCGCGCGGACCATGATGGTCTCGACCGTGCCGCGGCTGTTCATGTCATGGCGGAGGACCGGAACGCCGTTGACGGCCCGCCAGTGATAGGTGCCCGAGCCGCCGCGTTCGATCCGCGTCGCCGCCCCCGTGGTCACGTTCACGCGGTGCAGGCCCATGACCCCGTCGGATTCCCACGCGGCCATCAGGACATTGTCCGGATCGCCGGGCAGCATGTCGATGATGCGGCCCATGTCGAACGAGTTGCGCATGCGGTTGCGCTGATCGTTGAACAGCAGCACCACCTCGCCGCTCGTGGCGTGCACCGAGATGGTGCGGCGCATATAGTATTCGACGCCTTCCACCCGCCGGTTCGATCCGGCCTGGGATCGGGCCGAGGTCTCGGCCTTGAGGATCACGCTCACCAGCAGGCGGTCGTCGCTGGCCCAGTCGATGAAACTGACCATGACCGCGCCGAGCGGGACCCGGCGACGCTGGCCTTCCGGATCGGCGGCGTCGATGAAGTCGATGGCGCTGACCGGGTTTTCATCGGTGCCGAGGTTTTCGGCCACGGCGATCCGGTTTCCGGACGGCGACAGGGCCGCGCCGCTGCTCATGGTCGGCTTGAAGAACTCGGCCAGCGGATAGGCACCGCCCTGGGCCCGCGCCACGCCCGCGGGCAGGGCTGACGCCCCGGCCAGGGCCACGGTTCCGGCCAGCAGGCCGCGCCGCGACAGGGCGGCCCGCGCCGCCTTGTTCAATCCGGTTGTCATGGTTCCACCCCGAAACGCTACTCGCTCCCTACCAACCCAAGGTTTGGTCAGGCGTCAAGCGCAAGGATTCAGAGCATGGCCGGGATGACCCGGTCCGGCGGCCGGTGGCCGTTGCGGAAGGTCTGGATATTGGTGATGACCCGGTCGCCCATGTCCTGCCGGGCCTCCAGCGTCGCCGATCCGAGATGGGGCAGAAGCACCACATTGGCGTGGCCCAGCAGGCCCGGATGGATGGCCGGCTCGTGCTCATAGACATCCAGTCCGACCCCGGCGATCGCGCGGCGCGCCACCGCATCGGACAGGGCCGCCTCGTCGATCAGCTCCCCGCGGGCGGTGTTGATCAGCAGGGCGTGAGGCTGCAACCGGGCCAGCCGCTCCGCCGACAGCAGGTGCCAGGTATCCCTGGTTGCCGGACAGTTCAGCGAGATCAGGTCCATACGCGCCAGCATCTGGTCCAGATCGTCCCAGTATGTCGCGCCCAGCTCCTCGGCGATCATGGCCGGGACGGGTTTGCGGTTGTGATAGTGGACCTGCATCCCGAACGCCTTCGCACGCCGCGCCAGCGCCTGGCCGATCCGGCCCATGCCGACGATGCCCAGCCGCTTGCCCCACAGTTTGCGCCCGGTCATCCAGGTCTGGGTCCAGCCCTCGAACCGGCCCTCCGCCACGACCTGGGCGCCTTCGACGATGCGGCGGCTGACGGCGAGGATCAGGGCCATGGCCAGGTCCGCCGTGTCCTCGGTCAGGACGCCGGGCGTATTGGTCACGATCAGGCCGCGTCCGACGGCCGCGTCGATGTCGATATGGTCCACCCCCGCGCCGAAATTGGCGATCATCTTCAGCTGCTCGCCGGCCGTGGCGATCAGTGCGGCGTCGATCGTGTCGGTGATGGTCGGAACCAGCACATCGGCGCGCCGCACCGCCGCCTCGAGCGCTGCGCGATCCATGGGCCGGTCGGTCAGGTTCAGTTCGGCGTCGAACAGCTCGCGCATGCGCGTCTCGACCGCGTCGGGCAGTCGTCTGGTTAACACCACCTTAAGTCTGGGCGAGGACATTGGCGGCCTTCGGTTTCAATCGCTTCGGCTTATTGGCGCATCTCGTGTCTGGCAAGGCTCGCTCCCGCTTCCAACGACTGGCCGTCCTCGCCGGCGTCCTTGCCGCGGCCGCCCTGGCCGGGGCGGGCCAGGCCATGCCCGATGGTCGGCCGACCCCCAGCGGACAACCGGTGCCGCGCTGGCTGTCATTGAAGTCCGACGAGGTTCGGGCGCGGTTCGGCCCCGGCCTCGACTACCGGATCCTGTGGGAATACCAGGTCTCGGGCCTGCCCGTGCAGGTGGTCGCCGAGACCACGGAATGGCGCAAGATCTGCGACCCGGAAGGTGGCGTTGCCTGGGTTCACCGCAGCGTCGTCTCCAGCCGTCGCAGCGCCTTCAACGCCTCGGACGCCGAGATCCCGATCCGCTCCGGCCCGTCCGACACCGCCGCCCTGCGGGCCCGGCTGACGCCGCATTCGGTCGTGGCCATCGAAGACTGCGAGGACGGCTGGTGCGAGGTGCGGGTGCGCCGGATGCATGGCTTCGTGCGCCAGAACGAGGTCTTCGGCGGCCAGGAACGCGCCCTGTGCAGCGCCGCCCGCCCGGCCGGCCGCGGTCGCTGATCGCCGCTGTCCGGTCCCACAGCTAAAAAGTTGAGCCGTCGGTTCCCGTCGTGTAACCCGGCAGCAACACCCGCTGGAGAGCCGCATTGAGCCAGTCGCAATATCCGTCGTCGTTCGACTACGAGGCCCTTCTGGCCTCGGGCCGGGGCGAGCTGTTCGGCAACGGCAACGCCCGTCTGCCGGCCCCGCCCATGCTGATGCTCGACCGGATCGTGACCATCAACGCGGACGGCGGCACCCACGGCAAGGGCTATATCGAGGCCGAGCTGGATATCCACCCGGACCTCTGGTTCTTCCAGTGCCACTTCATCGGTGACCCGGTCATGCCGGGCTGCCTGGGCCTCGACGCCATGTGGCAGCTGGTCGGCTTCTACCTCGGCTGGATCGGCGGCCCCGGCAAAGGCCGGGCGCTGGGCGTGGGCGAGGTCAAATTCACGGGCCAGGTCACGCCCGACATCAAGAAGGTCGTCTACAAGATCGACCTCAAGCGCGTCATCAACCGCCGGCTGGTCATGGGTATCGCCGACGGGGTTCTCGAAGCCGACGGCGTCCCCATCTATACGGCGACCGACATGCGGGTCGGTCTGTTTGGCGCGACCGAACCCGTCAGCGGCTGATCACCCTCGTTACAGATCGCGGTCAACGCGGCGATTTCGGCATCAAGAAGGAAACCACCATGCGGCGTGTCGTCGTCACCGGTCTGGGCATCGTATCCTCCATCGGCACCGGCCAGGATGAGGTCGCAGCCTCCCTGCGCGAGGCGCGCTCCGGCGTCGTCGCCGCGCCCGACCACATCCAGTACGGCTTCCGTTCGCAGGTCTGGGCTCCGCCGGCGCTGGGCGCCACGGCCGAGGACTGGGCCCCGCACGTCGATCGCCGCGCCGCCCGCTTCCTCGCCAACGGCACCGCCTGGGGCCACATCGCCTTCGAGGAGGCGCTGAAGGATTCCGGCATGACCGCCGAGGAGATCCAGTCCGAGCGCATCGGCGTCATCGTCGGCGAGGGCGGCCCCTCGACCCAGATCATCCTCCAGGCCGCCGCGACGACGGTCGAAAAGACCTCGCCCAAGCGGATCGGGCCGTTCGCGGTGCCCAAGGCCATGGCCTCGGGCCCCTCGGCCGTCCTGGCCACCTGGTTCCAGCTGAAGGGGATCAACTATTCGATCTCCTCGGCCTGCGCGACCAGCGCCCACTGCATCGGTGCGGCCGCCGAACAGATCGCCTGGGGCAAGCAGGACGTGGTCTTCGCCGGCGGTGTCGAGGACATCGACTGGTCCATGTCCAACATGTTCGACGCCATGGGTGCCATGTCCTCGAACTTCAACGAGACGCCGGGCCGCGCCAGCCGGGCCTATGACAAGGACCGCGACGGCTTCGTCATCGCAGGCGGTGCCGGCATCGTGGTGCTGGAAGAGTATGAACGGGCCGTGGCCCGCGGCGCGACCATCTATGCCGAGGTCACCGGCTACGGCGCCAATTCGGACGGCTATGACATGGTCGCCCCCTCGGGTGAGGGCGCCGAGCGCTGCATGAAGATCGCGCTCGAAATGGCCGGCAATCCGAAGATCGACTACCTCAACCCGCACGGCACCTCGACGCCGGTCGGGGACTCCAAGGAGATGGGGGCGGTCCGCAACGTATTCGGCGACGCCATGCCGATGATCTCCTCGACCAAGTCGCTGACGGGCCATTCGCTCGGCGCGGCGGGCGCCCAGGAAGCCATCTACTGCCTGCTGATGATGAAGCACGGCTTCGCCGCCGAGAGCGCCCACATCGAGACCCTCGACCCCGAGTTCGAGGGCATGCCGATCCTGCGCAAACGCCACGACGGCGAGCTGAAGCATGTCATGTCCAACTCGTTCGGATTTGGCGGCACCAACGGCACGCTGATCCTGTCGAAGGTCTGAGCCCGGGAGCCAACCGGCTTCCGGCGCGCTAGGATGGTCCTGCCCAACCGGATGGATCGCCCCTGACCCTCGACCCCTACATCCTGTTCCTGCTCGGCCTCGGCGCCGTGGTCCTGCTGGTCGCCTGGGCGCCGGTGGGGCTGAAGCGCCTGCCGCTGACCCTCGCCATCCTGTGTGTCGCCGTCGGCGTGCTGGTGTTCAGCACCGGCCTGCTGTCCTTCAATCCGGACCCGCGGACCTGGGACACGGCGACCGAGCGGCTGACCGAGCTGGTGGTCATCATCAGCCTGATGGGCGCGGGGCTGAAGCTCGACCGTCCCCTGGGCTGGCGACGCTGGGCGACGACATGGCGGTTGCTGGCCATAGCCATGCCGCTGACCATCGTGGCGGTGGCCTGGCTCGGGGTCGCCGGCCTCGGCTTCAGCCTGGCCATGGCCCTGTTGCTGGGCGCGGCCATGGCGCCCACCGACCCCGTGCTGGCCGCTGACGTCCAGGTCGGCCCGCCGAAGTCCGGCGATGAGGACGAGGTGCGCTTCGGCCTCACCTCGGAAGCCGGGCTCAACGACGCCCTGGCCTTCCCCTTCGTCCATCTGGCCATACTGGCGGCGGCCGGGGGGCTGGCCTCGACCGGTGGTCTGACGGACTGGTTCACCATCAAGGTCGGCTGGAAGCTGCTGGCCGGGCTCGGCGTCGGGGTGCTGACCGGCCTGGCGTTCGCGCGGCTGATCTTCCGTGGCGGCGGGACCCGGTTCGGCGACGGTCTCGTCGCCCTGGCCGCCACCCTGGTGGCCTATGCGGCCACCGAACTCGCGCACGGCTATGGCTTTCTCGCCGTCTTCGTCTGCGCCCTGACGATCCGCGCGGCCGAGCGTGATCACGAGATCCATCAGGAGATGCACGACTTCTCCGACCAGATCGAACGCCTGCTGATGATGCTGCTGCTGGTCCTGTTCGGCGGCGCCCTCGCCAACGGCCTGCTGGCCAGCCTGACCTGGATCGACGCCCTGATCGGCCTGGCGGTGGTGTTTGTGGTGCGGCCCGTCGCCGGGCTGATCGCCATGACCGGATCCGGCCAGCCGATGCGGGAGCGGCTGCTGCTCGCCTTCCTCGGCATCCGCGGCGTCGGCTCGGTCTACTACGTCGCCTACGGCCTCAATCACGGGGATTTCGGCGACAGCGAACGGCTCTGGGCCGTCGTCGGCTTCATCATCCTCGTCTCGATCCTCGTCCACGGCGTCACCGCCGCGCCCCTGCTTCAGCGGCTGGCCCGCCGGCGCCAGGCGGCGGCGGGCTGACGCTTCCCCCCAAAGCCGGGCGCTGCTAACCCTCGGCGTTCAAAACACGGAGACACAAGATGGCGAGCGAGAGCGGCTGGAACATGCCCACCGGTGAACTCATGAAGGGCAAGAAGGGCCTGATCATGGGGGTCGCCAACAGCAACTCCATCGCCTGGGGCATCGCGTCCCAGCTGGCCGCCCAGGGGGCCGAACTGGCCTTCACCTATCTCGGCGAGGGGTTGGAGCGCCGCGTGCGCCCGCTGGCCGAAAGCGTCGGCGCCAAACTGCTGATCCAGGCCGACGTCACTGACGACGCCTCGATGGACCAGGCCTTCGCCGAGCTGGAAAAGGCCTTCGGCACGATCGATTTCGTCGTCCATTCGGTGGCCTTCGCCAACAAGGACGAGCTCAAGGGCAGCTTCGTCGACAACACCAGCCGCGACAGCTTCCTGCTGGCCATGAACATCTCGGCCTTCAGCTTCGTCGATGTCGCCCGACGCGCCTCGAAACTGATGCCCAACGGTGGTTCGCTGGTGACCATGACCTATCTCGGCTCGGAACGGGCCATCCCCAACTACAACACCATGGGCGTGGCCAAGGCGGCGCTCGAGGCGGCGACCCGCTACATCGCCCGCGACCTGGGCCCCAAGGGCATCCGCTGCAACGCCATCTCGGCCGGGGCCATGCGCACCCTGTCGCTGGCCGGCATCTCGGGCGGCCGCGGCATGATCAGCCAGGGCCGGGCCATGTCGGCGATGAAGGAGGACACCTCCATGGAGGGCGTCGCCGGCGCCGCCCTGTGGCTGTGCTCGGACCTCGGCTTCTCGACCACGGGCGAGGTCATCCACGTCGACGCCGGCTTCCACATGATGGGCATGGCGGCCGACGAGGAAGCCTAGTCCGGCTCGCGCTCGCCGATCTCAACCGGTTTGACGACCAGCAGCCAGCCGTCGGCAATGTGCAGGTCGGGCACGGCGTCTCGCGTGAAGGGCAGGTACCAGGTCGGGCCGCCCTGGGCCGGGGCGATCTCCAGCATGTCGTCGGCCCCGAAATTCTGCACGGACTTCACGGTCCCGAGGATCAGGCCGTCGGGATCGCGCGCTTCCAGGCCGACCAGATCGGTCAGGTAAAATTCGTCCTCGTCGGGTTCCGGCAGCTTGTCGCGCGGGATGTAGAGTTTCAGCCCGCGCAGGGCGTCAGCCTCTTCCTTGGTGGCGATCTCCTTCGCCCGGCCGACGACGGAGGACTTCTCCGCCCGGCCACCGGTCAGGGTCAGGCCGGTCGAACCGTCGGCGCGCAGCAGAGCGCCGAAGGACAGCAGGGTCTTCGGCTCGGCGGTGTAGGCGGTCACCCGCACCTCGCCCTTGACCCCGAACCCGCCGGCGACCTGGCCGACGAGGATGAGTTTGCTGTCGGTCGTCATCGCCGCCTCATTCAAGGATCCTGCGCTCAAGTAGCGCGAAGCGCGGTAGTGCACCCCAATAAATGAAAAGCAGCGCCCGGTGGTCCGGACGCTGCTTTCCGTTCGTCTGTGTCCCGCCGGAGCGGAACCCGAAAGCCTTAGGCCTCGGTCTTTTCTTCTTCGGTCGCTTCGGCGGCCGGGGCTTCTTCGGCGGCGGCTTCGGCCGGGGCCTCTTCCGTCACGGCTTCAGCTTCAGCGGCCGGGGCTTCTTCAGCAACGGCTTCGGGCTCGGGAGCCGGCGGCGCGTTCTTGGCGGCTTCGGCGGCAGCAGCCGCTTCTTCCTTGGCGCGGACGGCGGCTTCAGCGGCCTCGATCTTGGCGGCGGCTTCGGCCTCGGCGCGGTCGGCTTCGCGCTGGGCGCGCTCGGCGGCGCGTTCCTGGGCCTTCTTGCCCGGCTCGGCCTTCTTCGGGTTGTTGCCCTGGGTCCACTTGACCTTGCCGGCCAGGGCTTCGTCCTGGCTCAGGAAGCGCGCGACGCGGTCGGTGGGCTGGGCGCCCTTGCCGAGCCATTCGGCGATCCGGTCGGTCTTCAGATTGACGCGCTTCTGCTCGCCGTCGCGCGGCAGCATCGGGTTGTAGGTGCCGACGCGCTCAATGAATTTGCCGTCGCGCGGAGCGTGGCTGTCAGCAACGACGATGTAATAGTAGGGGCGCTTCTTGGCGCCGCCGCGGGCCAGACGAATCTTCAGCATTTTCAGTCTCTTTCGTTAAGTCGGATTATTTCTTGGGAGGGAAGCCCGGAAGACCCGGAAGGCCCCCCGGAAGTTGTCCGCCGCCCAGGCCGGCGAGCCGGTCCTGAAGGGCTTTCATTTCGTCGGCGCTGGGCTCGGGCATGCGGCCGCCCCCCATCGCCTTGAGGCGGGCCATGTCGGGGCCGCCCCCCATGCCGCCACCGAGGCCGCCCATCATGGCGGCCATCTGCTTCATGCCCTTGCCGCCGCCGCGCGACATGGACTTCACCATGTCGGCCATCTGGCGGTGCTGTTTGAGCAGGCGGTTGATATCCTGGACCTCGACGCCGGCACCGGCGGCGACGCGCTTCTTGCGGCTGGCGTTGAGCAGGTCGGGCTTCTTGCGCTCGGCCTTGGTCATCGAGGAGATGATGGCTTCCTGGCGGGCGATCATCCGATCGTCGACGCCGCTCTCGGCCATCTGGTTCTTCATCTTGGCCACGCCGGGCAGCATGCCCATGATGCCCTGAAGACCGCCCATCCGCTTCATCTGCTGCAGCTGGCCGGCGAGGTCGTTCAGGTCGAACTGGCCCTTGGCCAGTTTGCGGGCCATGGCCTCGGCCTTGGACTGGTCCAGCTCCTGCGACGCCTTCTCGACCAGGGCGACGATGTCCCCCTGACCCAGGATGCGACCGGCGACGCGGCGGGCGTCGAACACTTCCAGCGCGTCGACCTTTTCGCCCGCGCCGATGTATTTGATCGGCAGGCCGGTGACGGCGCGCATCGACAGCATGGCCCCGCCGCGCCCGTCGCCGTCGGCGCGGGTCAGGACCAGGCCCGTCAGGGGCAGGCGGTCGTGGAAGGCCTTGGCGGTGCGGACCGCGTCCTGGCCGGTCAGGCTGTCGGCGACCAGCAGGGTCTCGACGGGCTTCGACACGGCGGCGACTTCGGCCACCTCGGCCATCAGGGCCTCGTCCAGCGTGATCCGGCCGGCGGTATCGAGGATCAGGACGTCGAAGCCCTGGAGTTTCGCCGACTGCAGCGCGCGCTTGGTGATCTGGATCGGCGACTCGCCGGCCACGATCGGCAGGACCGCGACCTCGATCTGTTTGCCGAGGGTCTGCAGCTGCTCCATGGCCGCCGGACGACGCGTGTCCAGCGAGGCCATCATGACCTTCTTGCGATCGAACTTGGTCAGGCGCAGCGCCAGCTTGGCCGAGGTCGTCGTCTTGCCCGAGCCCTGCAGGCCGGCCATCAGGATCACGGCGGGCGGGGTGGCGTTCAGATTGATCGGGGTCGGCTCATCGCCGCCCAGCATCTCGGCCAGGCCGTCATAGACGATCTTGACCACCTGATCGGCGGGCTTGACCGAGCGGATGACGTCCTCGCCCGTGGCGCGTTCGGTGGCGAAGGCGATGAAGTCCTTGACGACGGGCAGGGCGACGTCGGCCTCGAGCAGCGCCACGCGGACTTCGCGCATCGCCTCGGAGACGTCCTTTTCGGACAGGGCACCGCGCCCGGTGATCCGGTCGAAGACGCCTGTCAGCCGCTCGTTCAGAGCCTCGAACATTCACTACCTCGTCAGCCCGAAGGCCACCTGTTTCCGGCGGGTGAAACGGTCTCCATAGCGAAATGGCCTCCGGCGACGATCACGTCGGCGGAGGGTTCTCGCCTGCCTCGTCCGGCCGGAACCGGGGTCGTGCAGGTGGAGACGCGAGGTTCACTTGCGTCGGAAGCGGCGGCTTATGGCGGAAAAGGGGGGCGAAGACAAGGCGCGGGGCGGTTTCAGCCTGATCACCGTTCAGCTTTCCGCGAATTCATCCGCCGTCGCGATTTCGCCGCGGAAGCCACACGGGCCTGAAACAGCCCGGCCGTATCTCCCGCCTCGTCGCCGCCACGAGCGACGCAGACCTCCGCAGGAGATCGCCATGAAAATCCCCGCTTCCCTCGTCGCCGCCCTGACTGTCAGCCTCGCCGCCGGCGCCGCCTACGCCCAGGAAGCGCGTGTCCAGTGGGGGGACCTCGACCTGGCCAGCGCCGCCGGCGCCGACGCCTTCGACGCCCGTGTCACCGCCGCCGCCTCCCGCATGTGCCGGGGCGTCAAACGGCCCGGCAGCCGCATCAACGACCGCGCCTTCTGCCGCGACGCCTTCCGCGACGCGGCCGTGCGCCAGCTGCCCGGCGCGGTGCAGGTGGACTATGCCCTCAGCCGCGTGCCGGTCGTTCTCTGATCGCCGGGGCAGACAGACAAAAGGGCCGGCGGATCGCTCCGCCGGCCCGGCTTGTTTCGGTCCTTGTCCCTCAGGACGTCGGGAAGCCGCGCACCTTCAGCAGGGCCGTGACGTCCGGGTCGCGGCCGCGGAAGCGGCGATAGGCTTCGGCGCGGTCGGTGGTGTTGCCCTCGGCCAGGATGATCGCCTTGTAGCGGCTGGCGATGTCCGGATTGAAGACGTCGCCGGAGTCCTCGAAATAGGCCCAGGTGTCGGCGTCCATGACCTCTGACCAGAGGTAGGAATAGTAGCCCGCCGAATAGGCGTCCGACGTGAACAGGTGATTGAACTGCGGCAGGCGGTGCCGCATCACGATCTCCTTCGGCATGCCGTAGCGGGCCAGGCTCTCGCGCTCGAAGGCGTCGATGTCGGTCGGCGGCGTCGCCTGGGTGTGCAGGTCCATATCGACCAGGGCCGAGGACAGATAGCTGACCGTCGCATAGCCCTGGTTGAAGGTCTGGGCGGCCTGCACCTTGTCGACCAGCGCCTGCGGCATGGGTTCGCCGGTCTGGTAGTGCTTCATGAAGCCGTCGAGGATCGGCCGGCTCAGCACCCAGTGCTCGTGGACCTGCGACGGATATTCGACATAGTCGCGCGGCGTGCCGCCCAGGGCCGGATAGGTCACCTTCGACGAATAGGCGTGCAGGGTGTGGCCGAACTCGTGGAACAGGGTCTCGGCGTCGTCGAGCGAGATCAGGATCGGCTCGCTGCCTTCGGCCTTGACGAAATTGTTGTTGTTCGAGCCGAGGGTGTTCTTCTCGCCGTCAAAGGTCGAATGCGACCGGTAGGTCGTCATCCAGGCCCCGGACCGCTTGCCGGCGCGGGCATAGTCGTCGGCGTAGTACAGGCCGATCGGCCGGCCGGCGTCCTTGACCTCATAGACGGTGACGTCCGGATGGAAGACCGGCACCGTGCCCGCGGGCAGTTTTTCGAAGGTGAAGCCGTACAGGCGGCGCGCCATCTCGAACGAGCCGGCGCGGACGTTGTTGAGCTCGAAATAGGGTTTCAGCTCGTTCTGGTCGAGGTCGTATTTCTGCTTCCGGACCTTCTCCGCATAGTAGAGGTAGTCCCACGGCTCGATGTCGTGACCGGCGATCGCGCGCATGTCGGCGACCTCTTCCGCCACCCGCGCCTTGGCGGGGGCCCAGACGCGGTTCATCAGATCCATGGCCGCGCGCGGGGTCTTCGCCATCGTGTCCTGCATCCGCCATTCGGCGTGGTTGCCGAAGCCCAGCAGACGGGCGCGGTCCTGACGCAGCTTCACGATCTCGGCGATGGTCGCATTGGTGTCGTTGCGGTCGCCGTTGTCGCCGCGGTTGACGAATTTGCGCCAGACCACTTCGCGCAGGCCGCGGTCGTCGGCGAAGCTGAGGAAGGGATCGACGCTCGAGCGGGTGTTGACGATGGCCCAGCCCTGGACATTGCGGCTGCGCGCCGCGGCGGCCGCGGCGGCCTTGTTCGAGGCGGGCAGGCCGGCGACGCCGGCTTCGGTCGGGATGACCGTCCAGGTGTTTTCGTCGGCCACGACCTTCTGGCCGAAGCTGGTGAAGGCATTGGCCAGGGCGGTGTTGATCCGGCCCAGCTCGACCTTGCCGGCGGCGTCCAGCGCGGCGCCGTTGCGCACGAAGCTGTCGCGGCTGCGGGTCGCGATCCGGGTCTGTTCGGCGGTCAGGCCGGCGGCCGCGGCGCCGTCGGCGACGGCCTTGATGCGGGCGAACAGCCGCTCATTGAAGGTGATCTCGTCGCCCGACGCCGACAGCAGGGGCGACAGTTCGGTATCGACCTCATTGTAGTCGTCCGAGCCGATGTTCGAGGTCATGACGCCGTAGATGGAGCCGGCCCGGTCCAGCGGTTCGCCGGCCATCTGCAGGGCGACCATGGTGTTGGCGAAGGTGGCGGGTTCCGGATTGTTGGCGATCGCCTCGATCTCGGCGCGCTGCAGCTCGATGCCTTCCAGCATGGCGGAGCGCAGCTTGGCTGCGGTCACCCGGTCCCAGGGCGGGGTGCCGCCGTAAGCGCCGGTCCAGGGCTGCAACAGTTCGGCCCGGGGCGTCTGGACCGGCAGGACGGCGCGGGCGATGGCGGCGTCCGCCGCCAGGGTCGCGGCCGGGGTGCCCCCGCCCATCGACATGCCGTTGGAGGCGCAGGCCGACAGGGCGAGCAGACTGCCTCCGGCGACGAGAAGCTGGCGTCTGTGCATGGGTAAACTCCGTCCGAAATGGGAATTGTGCGGACCGTAGGCCCTTCCCGGCCTGACTGTCACATGAACGGGCCGTAATCTTCGCTGGTGGACGCGGTCCGGCGGGGCGTCTAAACGCCGCGCCATGGCGATTGGCGTTTTTGACTCCGGCGTGGGCGGCCTCACCGTCCACCGCGAACTGACACGACGGTTCCCCGAGCGGGACTTCGTCTATCTGGCCGACCAGGCCAACGCCCCCTATGGCGGCCGCGGCGGCGAGGAGATCGTCGACCTGACCCGGGCCGGCTGCGAGCGGCTGTTCGAGGCCGGGGCCAATGTCATCGTCCTCGCCTGCAATACGGCCTCCGCCATCGCCCTGCGCCGCCTGCAGCAGAGCTGGGTGCCCGAGGCGCGTGCCCGTCACGGCCGGGCGATCAATGTTCTGGGCATCATCGTTCCGACCATCGAGGCCGCGACCGGCCTGCCCTGGACCTATGAGCGGACGCCGCTGGACGACAAGATCGAGGCGATCGACATCACCGGCGTCTTCTGCACCGCCGCCACGGCCATGAGTCGGGTCTATGAGATCGAGATCGACAAGCGTCGGGAAGACCTGGCCGTCTTCTCCGAACCCTGCCCGGGCCTTGCCGGCCTGATCGAACTCGGCGCCCCGGCCGAGGAACTGAAGGTGGTCGTCGACGACCACGTCGACGCCCTGCGCCGCCGCATCGGCCGCCATCCCGACCAGGCCATCCTCGGCTGCACCCATTATGAGATCGTGGCCGACCTGTTCGCCGCCGCCCTGCCGCCCGGCACGCCGGTGATCCACCAGCCCACCGCCGTCGCCGATGCCCTCGCGCGGTATTTCGAGCGCCACCCGGAATACGACCTCGGCGGCTCGGGTCGTCGCGACTTCCTCACCAGCGGCAAGGCCGGGCCGCAGTCCGATCTGGTCAGCCAGTTCTGGGGCGCCCCGCTGACCTTCACCCCGGCTTGACACTTCGGGTCCGACCGCCGCCCATGCGGGCCGGGAGGATCATGGATGCTCAAGACCATGTCGGCCGGCCTGGCGCTGGCGATGCTTGCAACCACCGCCTCGGCCGAGGTCAAAACGCGGACGGACAGCGGTTTCACGCTCGCCTTCGAGCGCCCGGTCCGGGCCGCGCCGGAGACGGTCCTTGAGACCGTGGCCATGCCCGCCGGCTGGTGGAGCAGCGAGCACACCTATTCCGGCGATGCCGCCAATATCCGTCTGGATCTCATCCCCGGCGGCTGCTGGTGCGAGGCCTTGCCCGGCGGCGGGATCAAACATGCCGAGGTCGTGATGGTCTGGCCTGAGCGCCGCATGGTGCGTTTCGACGCCCCGTTCGGCCCCTTGCAGGGCATGGGCGCCGACGCTGTCCTGACCATGACATGGTCTGATCCGCCCGACGGTGGCGAGCGCCTCCTGAAATGGACCTTTGTGGTCAACGGGCCCGGGACCGGCGCCATGGCGGATGCCATCGACGCCGTCATGACCGAGCAGTTTCGCCGGCTCGGGGACCGGCTGGACGGGCTCTAGCCCGCCAGCGCCGCTTCCGAGGCCGCGATCCGGCTGGCGGCGTGGACCACCGAGGCAATGCGCAGGGCCGTCTGGACATGGGTCGCCGGCACGCCGTGCTGGCGCAGGGCACCCTCGTGGGCGTCGAGGCAGGCCCCGCAGCCGTTGATCGCCGAGACGGCCGTCGACCACAGCTCGAAATCCATCTTGTCCACGCCCGGATTGGCCAGGATGTTCATCCGCAGCCGGGCGGGGATGGTCGTGTACTCGTGGTTCTTCATCAGGTGCAGCGACCGGTAGTAGATGTTGTTCATGCCCATGATGGCGGCGGCGGCCTTGGCCGCGGTCATCGCCTCGGGCGTCAGCACCGTCGCCGCCTGGGCCTCGATCGCCTTGACCACCGACGCGACGCCGACCGCATGGGCCGAAGCGAGGAAACAGCCCCATTTCTGCTGGTCGTTCAGCACCGTCTCCGAGGCGAGTGAGCCGAGGTTCAGGGAGATGTCCTTGGCATAGGCGGGCATCAGGTCGCGGAGGGCGTCGAGGGACATGGGTACTCTCTAGGTCGAGGGTCGAGGGTCGATGGATGAGGGACGAGGCAGAAGGCTGGGGGTCGAGAGGCTGGAGCTTTCGCCCTCGCCCCCCGACCCTCGTCCCTGCGGCACTTAGGCTGCCAGCGTCTCGCCGCCGACCGGGCGGTTGCAGGCGCACAGTTCGTCGGTCTGCAGGGCGTCGACGACCCGCAGGGTGTCGGCCGGGGCGCGGCCCACGTTCAGGTTGGTGACATAGACGTGCTGCACGACATTGTGCGGATCGACCACGAAGGTGGCGCGCAGGGCGACGCCTTCGGCCTCGTCCAGAACGCCCAGCTCGCGGGCGAATTTGCCGCCGTTGTCGGCGAACTGCCAGATCGGCAGCTTGGACAGGTCGGCGTGGTCGCGGCGCCATGCCAGCTTCACGAACTCATTGTCGGTCGAGCCGCCCATCACCACGGTGTCGCGGTCATTGAACTCGCGGGCCAGCGAGGCGAACTCGGCGATCTCGGTCGGGCACACGAAGGTGAAGTCCTTCGGGTAGAAGAAGATGACCTTCCATTTGCCTTCGAAGCTGTCCTTGGTGATCGGCTCGAAGGCCGAGACGCCGTTCTCTTCGTGGCTGTTGAAGCCCGGCTTGACGCCGATGATCTTGAAGTCCGGCAGTGTTTGTCCAACGCCCAGCATGGCGGGTGCTCCTGAGATGTCTGAAAGGGATTGCGCCGGGGAGAGGCGCCGCAACCGCGAAATGGCTTGTGCAGTGCACAAAGTCAATGATTGGAAACGGGTTTGTTTGATAGATAATTTCTATCGCATCGATAGGTGCCATGGCCTCGCCATTCCGACGAAAGCGGATCGCGGCTTTACCCGTGCTTTCAGGTGCCCCAGGGTCAGCGGGCAATCGAAGGATGTCCCCCATGCGCCGACTGACCGCCGCCCTGTTGATCGCCACGGCCCTGCCTGTCGTCCTGCCTGCGGCCGCGACGGCCCAGACGCCACCGGCCAGCATGGGCGACCGCTATGTGCCGGCCCCCTGGTGGATGCGCGATCCGGTGATCGCCTCGGTCGGCTATGTCCGCGCCGAGGTCCCTGCCAACCGTGCCGGTTTCGGGGCGACTTTCCAGTCCATCGACCGCAGCGCCGCCGACGCCTCGCGCAAGGCGGCCGACCAGATCCGCGCCCTCAGCCAGGCCCTCGCGGCCTATGGCGTCGACGCCGTCCGGGTCGAGACCGCCATCACCACCCGCCCGATCTATGACCAGTACCGCGACGAGGCCGGCGTCCTGCGCGACAACGTCCGCCCGGACCGCATCGCCCGCTACCAGGCCGACGCTTCGGTCAGCATCACCGTCCGCGACGTGTCCGTGCTCGAGCGGGTCTATGCGACCGTGATCGCCTCCGAGCCGACCTCCACCAGCCGGGTCAGCTTCAGCCTCGATCCGGACAATGCGACCAACACCTGGCTTCAGGCCGAAGCGGTCAAGGACGCGGCCCGGCGGGCGCGTGAGGCGGCGACCAACGCCGGGACCAGCCTCGGCGGCGTCCGGGTGATCGATCCGACCGGCCGCGCCTGCGAAACCGATGTCCTGGCAGGTTGGCCGTCCTATTCCTCGGGTGCCGAGCAGGCGACCAACGTCGATGATGTCGTGGTCACCGGGTCGCGGGTGGCGCGTAGCGCGGCCCCGGCGCCGCCACCTCCTCCGCCCCCGGGTGCCGCCGCGCCGACCGAGGCCCAGATCGAGGCCGCCCGCCTGGCCATGCAGCCGCCCCTGCGCGAACTGACTGACCGCGCCTGCGTGGTCTATGCGCTGAACTGACCCGTCCGGCTTGACCCGGCACCGCCTCCGGGCGACCGAGGGGTATGACCGCTGTGTTCAAAGCCGACCCGGCCTTCGAGGCGGGCTCCGTCATCGCCTGCGACTGGACCCTGTGCCAGGTGCGGCTGCAGGACGACGCCCGCTATCCGTGGCTGATCCTGATCCCGCGCCGCGCCGGTCTGCACGAGATCGAGGACCTCAGCCCCGCCGAGCGCGCCGTCCTGATGGATGAGGTCGTCCGCGCCGGCGAACGGGTGCGAGACCTGGGGCAGGCCGCCGGGCGACCGGTGCAGAAGTTGAACGTCGCCGCCCTCGGCAATGTCACCGCCCAGCTGCATGTCCATGTCGTCGGCCGCCGCCATGACGACGACCAGTGGCCCGACCCGGTCTGGGGGCGCGGCGCGGCTGTGCCTTACGGTGCCAACGGGCTTCAGGCGGCGGTGTCGCGCGTCCGGCTCAGTTCGGGCGGATAAGGCTGGCGGGTCGGGTCTCGCCGTGGATCGTCAGCTGCCCGCGCCAGCCGCTTCCGGTCCGCTCCAGGGTCATCGCGCCCACGCCCTCAAGCGTCAGGGTGCCGCCGTCCGAGGTCGCCGGGCCCCAGCCCGCGGGACCGCGCCAGCCGCCCTCGACCGGTCCGGCGCCCGGATCGCTGAGAACCAGGTCATAGAGCCGTTGCCCCGCCGCATCGACCAGCCGCCAGGCCCCGTCCAGCCGCCCCGCGGCCTGGTCGGCGCGGATCTCGGCGGACGTCACGCCCTGCTCATAGGCCGCCTCGACGTCGCTCGGCGTAAACTCATAGGAGCGGACATAGGCCTCGACCACGACCGGCGCTTCCAGCGGACGGCGGTACAGGTCGCTGTCCGCGTCGCCCTGCGCCGGTTCACGTGCGAAATCCCGGCCCGGCTCGAACGGCCGGATCACCGGCGCCTGATAGGCGGCCTGGGTGGAGGGATGCGGCGCGGCCTCCTGCATCAGCAGGCCGGCGAAGGCGAGGACGATCAAACCCGACATGGCTTCAGACTGACGTGAAAGGGCGCGAATGACAAAGGCCGTGCACCCCGCCCGCGAATTCGTGATCCGGAATGCCGCACCTGCTCACGTTTCGTTGACCCCTGCCGCCACGCTGACTAAACCCCATTCACCGGTTTCGAGCGGCTGAATTCGCTCAGGTTTCTGAGAACCATTCGCAATATGTCGACCTCCCCCTTGCCGGGCGACGCCTCCAACGACTCGTCTGACGATCAGACCGGCCGTTTTGTGGTCCAGCCCAACGGCCGTGTCCGTCCCCTGTCGCCGCATCTGCAGATCTGGCGATGGCACGTCACCATGCTCGCCTCGATCCTCAACCGCATGACCGGCGGTGCCCTGTCGGTCGGGGCGGTGCTGGTCTTCGTCTGGTTGATGGCCCTCGCCTTCGGCCCTGAGGCCTATGCGACCTTCACCGGCTGGATGGGGTCCCCGCTGGGCCTGCTCGTCTGGTTCGGCCTGACCGTCGCGCTCTGCCTGCACCTGGCCGGCGGCATCCGCCACCTGATCTGGGACGCCGGCCGCGGCCTGTCGCCCAAGGCCGCCGATGCCCTGTCCTGGGCCTCGATCGTCGGCGGCGTCCTCATCGCCGTGGCCTTCTGGGCCTTGCTGTTCAGCGCCGGGAGGGTCGGACTGTGAGCCGCCACACCAAGACCTTCGTGAAGGGCGTCAAGGTTTCCGAGCGCCACGGCGCCGGGGAATGGACCGCCGAACGGCTGTCGTCCGCCATCCTCGTTCCCCTGACCCTCTGGGGCCTGTGGAGCGGCTACGCCCTGTCGGGCGGCGGCTATGACGCGGCGCTCGCCTGGTTCCGCTCGCCGGTGAACGCCGTCCTGCTGGCCGTCACCCTGCTGGTCAGCGTCTGGCACATGCAGATGGGGCTGAAGGTCATCGTCGACGACTATATCCACAAGCCCGGCTCGCGCGGCGCGCTGCTGGGCCTGATCGGCCTGCTCTGCGTCCTCATCGCAGCGGCGGGCGTATTCTTCATCGTACGGCTGGCCCTGGGCTCTGCGCCCCTGCCCGCCGGCTTCGGGATCTGACGGCTGATGGCTGCTTATGAATTTGTCGATCACGCCTATGACGTCGTCGTCGTCGGCGCGGGCGGCTCGGGCCTTCGCGCCGCCCTTGGCGCGGCCCAGCAGGGGCTGAAGGTCGCCTGCGTCACCAAGGTCTTCCCGACCCGTTCGCACACGGTCGCGGCCCAGGGTGGCATCTCCGCCTCGCTCGGCAACATGGGCGAGGACAGCTGGCAGTGGCACATGTACGACACCGTCAAGGGGTCGGACTGGCTCGGCGACCAGGACGCCATCGAATACCTCGTCCGCAACGCGCCCAAGGCCGTCTATGAGCTCGAGCACTGGGGCGTGCCCTTCTCGCGCACCGACGAGGGCAAGATCTACCAGCGCGCCTTCGGCGGCATGACCCGCAATTTCGGTGAGGGCCCGGTGCAGCGCACCTGCGCCGCCGCCGACCGCACCGGCCACGCCATCCTGCACACCCTCTACGGCCAGTCGGTCCGCCGCGAGGTCGAGTTCTTCGTCGAATATTTCGCCCTCGACCTGATCATGCAGGACGGTGCCTGCACCGGCGTGACCGCGCTGAAGCTCGACGACGGCACGATGCACCGCTTCCGCGCCAAGCTCGTCATCCTGGCCACCGGCGGCTACGGCCGGGCCTATTTCTCGGCCACCAGTGCCCACACCTGCACCGGAGACGGCAATGCCATGGTGCTGCGGGCCGGCCTGCCGCTGCAGGACATGGAGTTCGTGCAGTTCCACCCGACCGGCATCTACGGCGCCGGCTGCCTGATCCCCGAGGGTGCCCGCGGTGAGGGCGGCTATCTGACCAACTCCGAGGGCGAGCGCTTCATGGAGCGCTATGCGCCGACCGTGAAGGATCTGGCTCCGCGCGACATGGTCAGCCGCTCCATGACCATCGAGATCCGCGAAGGCCGCGGCGTGGGCCCGAACAAGGACCACATCCACCTTCACCTCGATCACCTCGACCCGGCCGTCCTCCACGAACGCCTGCCGGGCATTTCCGAGAGCGCCAAGATCTTCGCCGGCGTCGATGTGACGAAGCAGCCGATCCCGGTCCTGCCGACCGTCCACTACAATATGGGCGGCATCCCCACGAACTATCACGGCGAGGTCCTGACCAAGGTCGGCGACAATGCCGACACCGTGGTCCCCGGCCTGATGGCCGTCGGCGAGGCGGCCTGCGTCTCGGTGCACGGCGCCAACCGTCTGGGCTCCAACAGCCTGACCGACCTGGTCGTCTTCGGCCGCGCCGCCGGCCTGCGCTGCGGCGAGGTGGTCGACAAGGCCTCGAAGGTGCCGGACGCCCCGGCCTCGACGACGGACGGCCACCTGGCCCGCCTCGACCGCTTCCGCAACGCCAAGGGCTCGACCCCGACGTCGAAGCTGCGCATCGACATGCAGCGCGCCATGCAGTCGGACGCCGCCGTCTTCCGCACCGGCAAGACCCTGGAGGAGGGCGTCGCCAAGCTGCGCGCCATCCACGCCGCCGGCGACGACATCAAGACCACCGACCGCGGCCTGATCTGGAACACCGATCTGGTCGAGACCCTCGAATACGACAACCTGATCGATCAGGCCCTGGTCACCATCGAGGGTGCCCTGAACCGCACCGAAAGCCGCGGCGCCCACGCCCGCGAGGATTATCCGGACCGCAACGACGTCGAGTGGATGAAACACACCCTCGCCTGGAAGGTCCCCGGCGATGCGGTGAAGATCGATTACCGGCCGGTGCATAACTACACGATGTCCAGGGACATCGATTACATCGAGCCCAAGGCACGGGTGTACTGATGGTTCAACTCACTCTTCCGAAGGGCTCCAAGCCCTCGCGCGGCAAGGTCCCCAAGGCCCCGGCCGGCGCGAAGAACGTAAAGACCTACAAGGTCTATCGCTACGATCCCGAGGTCGACGCCGACCCGCGCTGGGACACGTTCGAGATCTCGGCCGACGATCACGGCCCGATGCTGCTCGACGCCCTGATCCACATCAAGAACGAGATCGACCCGACCCTGACCTTCCGGCGGTCGTGCCGCGAGGGCATCTGCGGCTCCTGCTCGATGAACATCGACGGACGCAACACCCTGGCCTGCACCAAGGGCTGGGAGGAATGCTCCTCCTCGACCATCTCGATCGCGCCGCTGCCGCATCAGTCGGTGGTCAAGGATCTGGTGACGGACCTGACCCTGTTCTACGCCCAGTACGACTCGATCCAGCCCTACCTCCAGTCCGACGAGCCGGACCCGGAGAAGGAGCGCATCCAGCTGCCGGAAGACCGCGCCAAACTGGACGGCCTGTACGAATGCATCCTGTGCGCCTGCTGCTCGACCTCCTGCCCGAGCTACTGGTGGAACCAGACGGAATACCTCGGCCCCGCGGCCCTGCTGCAGTCCTACCGCTGGATCGCCGACAGCCGCGATGATGCCACGGACAAGCGACTGGACGACCTCGAGGACCCGTTCAAACTCTACCGCTGCCACACCATCATGAACTGCGCCCAGGTCTGTCCGAAGGGGCTGAACCCGGCCGAGGCAATCGCCAAGACCAAGAAGTTGATGGTGGCACCGTCACGCAAGAAGACCGAGGCCGCCTGACTTGGCGAAAATTACCTACATCGAACACGACGGCCGCGAGCACACGGTCGAGGTCAAGAACGGCCTCTCCGTCATGGAGGGGGCGATCCGCAACAACGTCCCCGGCATCGACGCCGACTGCGGCGGGGCCTGTGCCTGCGCCACCTGCCACGTCTATGTCGATGAGGCCTTCGCCGCCGAGACCGGCCGCGCCTCGGCCATGGAGGAGTCGATGCTGGACTTCGCCGAGAACGTCCAGCCGAACAGCCGCCTGTCCTGCCAGATCCGGGTGTCCGACGATCTGGACGGCCTGATCGTCCACCTGCCCGAAAACCAGCACTGAGCCGCGGCCGTGGGCCGGGCCAACCCTGAGCTCGTCGATCGGGTCGGCCGGCTGATCGCCGGGGGCCCGACGGACCGCCCGCCGCTGATCGCCATCGTCGGCGCGCAGGGGTCCGGCAAGACCACCCTCGCCCGCGCCGCCGCCGACCGGTTCGGCGCCGTCCAGATCTCCATCGACGACGTCTATCTGACCCGCGCTGAACGCGGGGCCATGGCGCGCGACGTCCATCCGCTGTTCGTCACCCGTGGCCCGCCGGGGACGCATGACCTCGGTCTGCTGCAACAGCTCATCGACGCCCTCTCGGCCGCCGGGCCCGATGACGAGACGCGTATCCCCGATTTCGACAAGCGCGGCGACGATCGCCGGCCCGTGGAGGCCTGGCGAGTCTTCCGGGGCCGGCCCTCGGCCATACTGATCGACGCCTGGTGCCTGGGGGCCCTGCCGGAAGAGGCGGCGGCGCTGGTCGCGCCGGTCAATGCCCTCGAGGCCGAACAGGACGCCGACGGCGGCTGGCGGCGCGCCGTCAACGGCTTTGTCGGCGGGGCCTGTGCCGACTTCATCGCCCGGTTCGACGCCGTCCTTTACCTGCGCGCGCCGTCGTTCGATGTGGTGCTGGACTGGCGCTGCCAGCAGGAGGCCGACCTGCTGGGCGTGGCACCGGCCGACCTGCCCGCCGCCGAACGCGAACGGCTGGCCGGCTTCATCCAGTATTTCGAACGGATCACACGGCGGATGCTGGCCGGCGGCGTCCGGGCCGATGTCGTGGTGCAACTGGATCGAAACCGTCTGCCGGGCTCTATGTCGGCATGAGCCCGCCGCAGGATCGTCGTTTCGAGCCCCGCTCCGCCGCCAACACCCGGGCGGTGGTGGTCGCGCCCGGCTTCGAACTGTCGTGCCTGCTGGTCGACCAGTCGGCCCAGGGCGGTCGCATCCGGCTCGACCGGAATCTGGTCCTGCCGAAGACGGTGATGGTCATCGACATCGCCATGGGTATGGCCATCGAGGCGCAGGTGGCCTGGCAGAAGGGCCAGGAGGCCGGCCTTAAACGCACCGGTCAGGCGTCGCTGCGGGGCCTGGTCCCCTCGCGCCTTTCCGATGCCCGCGCGGCCTGGATCCGGGCGGGCGGCCGCTAGACTCCGGTCAGCGCCTTGATCGCCACATAGATGGCGACGATCAGGATCAGACCCGCGAACAGACGCCGCCCGAGCAGGGCGTTGGCCCCCAGCCGTCTGGCGATGGGCAGGCCCGCAAGCGTTCCAACCGTGCCGCCCGCGGCCATGGCGGCCACGATCGGCCAGTCGATCAGGCCCGACAGGGCGTAGTTGGCCGCCGTCGTCGCCCCGAAGGCCGCCACGCTGACCAGGGACGAGGCCTGCGCCAGGGCCAGGGTCATGCCCGCGGCGCCCATCAGGCCGGGCACGATCAGAAAGCCGCCGCCGATCCCGAAAAAGCCCGCCGCCGCGCCGACACCCGCGCCCGAGATCGCGACCCGCGGTGCCATGGCTGGCGTCAGCCGCACGTTCTCGGCCCCGACCGGCGCGGTCGGCCTCAGCATGGCGAGGGCGACCAGACCCATGGCCAGGGCGAAGAAGATGAGCAGGGCATGGCCGTCGATGGCCTTGGCCACGGACGAGCCGGCGAAGGCCCCCACCGAACCGGTGGCGGCGAACAGCAGGGCGCAGGGCCAGCGCACCCGTCTGGCACGCGCCTGACCGGCCAGCGCCGTCAGGGCGTTGAGCGCCACCCCGGCGGCCGAGGCGCCGATGGCGACATGCGGATCCTGGACCCCGACGACATAGAGCAGCAGCGGCACGGCCAGAACCGAGCCGCCGCCGCCGAACACGGTCAGCAGCAGGGCGACGATGCCGCCACTGAGGACGGCCAGCAGCAGCTGGGCGAGCGTCGGGTCCATCCGGTCACGCGGCCCGCATCGCCCGGTTCCAGGGCATCACGGCCAGAAGCCGTGCCATGCCGCAGAAGCCGGTCGCGCCGGCCAGGAACAGGCCGCCGCCAACAAAGGCCGACAGACCCCAGAAGCCGGGATGGACCAGCAGGCCCAGAAGCGCCCCGATCAGGATCAGTCCGCCGGCCGTCATCTGCACCTGCCGCATCAGCTCCAGCGGCGCCTTGGCATTGGTCAGCGTCGGCAGGCCCTGGGCCTTCCAGGCGTCCAGCCCGCCGTCCAGTACAAAGGCCTCGCCCGGAATACGGTCGGCCAGCCGCACGCAGTTCGACCCGGTGCGATTGCCGGTGCGGCACATGAAGACCACGTCCCGACCCGGCCGGAGGTCCAGATGGGCCTCCTCGAAGAGGGACAGGGGGGCGACGACGCTGCCGGCGATCCGCTCGCGCGCGACTTCGTCGGGCTCGCGGATGTCGACCAGCAGGGCCTTGCCGGCCTTGATGCGGGCCGAGACCTCGGCCGGGGACAGGGAGGTGAGGGATGCCATGGGTCAGTTTCCTTTGGGAGGAGGGCAATAGATGTCGGCGAGGACGGCGATGACCTTCAGGGCCGCCGGGTCGGCGATGTGGTAGAGAATGGAGACGCCCTCACGTCGTCCGGCGACCAGGCCCTCCTCACGCAGCACAGCAAGGTGTTGCGAGAGGGCGGACTGGGACAGGCCGACCCGCGGCAGCAGGTCGCCCACGGCGCGTTCGCCGTCGCCGAGCTGGCACAGGATCATCAGGCGCCGTTCGTTCGAGAGCGCCTTCAGAAGGCGGGCAGCCGCGCCGGCGCTGGCTTGAAATTGGTCGAGAGACAGGATGTGAGCGTCGTTCATGGCGGGACATATATCAGTGCTTGCTAAATTAGCAATACCTAATATGTTGAGGCCAACAAGGGAGTTCCCGCATGTCCATCAATGCCCCGATCGTTGAAGGCTTCTTCGACGCCGCGACCCACACCATCACCTACCTTGTCGCCGACCCCGTGACCGGGGCCGCGGCCGTCATCGACCCGGTGCTCGATTTCGAGGCGGCCAGCGGCCGGACCTCGACGGTCTCGCTTGAGCAGGTCCTCGTCCGCATCGCCGAACGCGGCCTGACGCTCGAGCGGGTGCTCGAGACCCACGCCCACGCCGACCACCTGACCGGCGCGGATGAAATCCGCCGCCGCACCGGTGCCCCCATCGGCATCGGCAGCCGCATCACCGAGGTACAGAAGGTCTTCGGCGTCCTGTTCGAGGCGCATGACGTCACCGCCGACGGCGTGGTCTTCGACAGTCTCTATGCCGACGGCGCGCGCTTCGAACTCGGGTCGCTGCCGGTCGAGGTGCTGCACACACCCGGCCACACGCCGGCCTGCGTCAGCTATGTGATCGGCGACGCGGCCTTCGTCGGCGATACCCTGTTCATGCCCGACTACGGCACGGCGCGCTGCGACTTCCCCGGTGGCGACGCCCGGACGCTGTACAAATCGATCCAGCGCCTGTTCGCCCTGCCGCCGGAGACCCGCGTCTTCGTCGGCCACGACTACCTGCCCGAGGGCCGCACCGACTTCCGCTGGGAGACGACGGTGGGTGCCGAGAGAGCCGCGAACATCCACCTTGGCGGCGGGCGGTCCGAAGACGAGTTCGTCGCCCTGCGCGAGGCCCGCGACGCCACCCTCAAGGTCCCGGCGCTGATCCTGCCCTCGCTCCAGATCAACATACGTGCGGGGGCCCTGCCGCCGGCCGAAGCCTCGGGCAAGCGGTTCCTGAAGCTGCCGCTGAACGCGATCTGACGACCGGCTTCCGGTTCAGAGAACGTCCGGAACGGTCCCGGCCGTGATGGCGATCCGGCCGATCAGACCCTTGACGATCAGGTCCAGGGCCGAGCCCTCGCGATAGTCGGCGGCGGCGACGAAATTGACCCGGTCCTCGGAGATCAGGCCGTAGATCTTCTGCTGGTCGCGCTCGGAGTTGCGCGGGTCATAGACCGCGATCGAATAGCCGCCCTTGGTGTGCATCATCTTCATGGTCGGCACGTCGGTGTCGCCGTCGCCGAGGAAGATCATCCGTTCGAACGGCACCGGCCGGTCGTCGTCGGCCATGAAGCGGTTGATCTTGTCGTGCTCCCAGTGGTTCAGCACGCCCTTGTTGATGCGGAACAGATACTGGGTCTTGGTCGTGTAGTTGACCCCGACCGCCGGCCAGATCGCCACGCCATGGTCGTCATAGACAAACTTGGATGCGAAAACGTGCCGGAACTCCGGCCGGATCGGACAGCCGTCAATCATCTCCTCGAGCCCCGCGGAGATGATGTAGTGCTCGATCTCCAGCCCGTATTTCTCGCCCATCGCATTGATGCGGTCGAACCAGCCCTTGCCGGTCAGGTCGGACTTCAGACCGTCGAACAGCTTAACATCCTCGCCATGCTCGGCCAACAGCTTGCGCGTGATCGGCGCATTGTTCTCGCGCGCCTGCTTCAGCATCAACTGCATGTACATCAGGATGTTGTCGCCGTCGGCATCACGGGTCAGCTTGTCCGCCGCCCCCCAGAAGTCGCCGATCCCCATGCCGATCGACGGAATGAAGGTCACTTCCTGCATGTTGCCGCGCGCGAGCGTGCCGTCGAAATCATAGATCAGCGCGGTCTTGAGGCGTTTGGGCGAAGCGGCCATCGGATGTCCAGGGTGGCGGAGATCAGGGTCCATACCAGAAAACCTCCAGCGCACGTATCGCGCTTGCGCCGGCCCGGACAGCGCGAGAAGGCCTGATCGAGGCTGTCCCCCGTCCTGCCTGTCACCCGCTTCAGCGTGCATCCTGGTCTTTCGTCGTGCCGGGGCGCTGGTTCATCGAACGGCACAGGAGGCTGCCGGATCAGGATGCTAGGGCCGGGCGGGCGCTCCATTTGCAACGCCCGGGAACGGCCGGACAGACATGCGTACAAGCGGGATCGGATCGAAGGCGGCGCTGCTCTGCGCGGCGCTCATGTGCACGATATTGGCCGGGTGCGGCGGCGGCGGGGGTGGAGGCGATGGGGCCGCCGACCCGGGCCAGCCACCGACCACGCCGCCGCCGCCTCCACCGCCTCCGCCACCGCCACCACCACCTCCGGGGGGCGCGGTGATCACGCCGCTCGGCACGCCGCGCATCATCGTGTCAAACAGCCCCACGATCACCCATCTCAGGAACCAGCTCAGCTCCAACGCGCCGGCTGCGGTGCGTTTCAGACAGTCGGTCGATCTGCAGGTCGCGAACGGCAACGTCTACGGCATGGAGCCCTGGCACATCGCCCTGATGGGCCAGGTCACCGGGGCGGCCAGCTACTGCGCCTATGCCGTTTCCAGGACAGACGCCTATGTCCAGGCTGAGGAAAACCGGATCGCCAACGGCGTGACGCCCGAGGTCGCCTACGACAGCTACCTCTATGTCGGGGAGCACATCGGCAACCTCGCCATGGTCTACGACTGGTGTCGCGCCAGCATGACGACTGCCCAGCGCACGCGCTGGAAGGATTTCGGCAATCAGGCTGTCTGGAACGTCTGGAACCACAGCCAGGCCCGGTGGGGCACGAGAACCGTTCCCTGGTCAGGCTGGTCGGTCGATAATCCGGTCAACAACTATTACTATTCCTTCCTTGAAGCCACGATGCTGCTGGGCCTCGCCACCCAGGGCGAGAACGACCTGGCCGACGGCTGGCTCACCCAATTCCGAACCACGAAGATCGAGAACCAGCTGATTCCGACCTTCAACGCCGATCTGGTGGGCGGGGGCTCGCGCGAGGGCACCGGCTACGGGGTCGCGATGAAAAACCTGTGGCAGCTGTACGACTGGTGGGAGCGATCCACAGGCGAGCGACTGGCGGCGCGTTCACCGCATACGCTGGCGTCGATCCCGTGGCTGCTCCACGCCATCGTCCCAACGCTCGACCGTATCGCCCCGACGGGCGACCATGCGCGTGACGAGCAGGCGCTGCTTTTCGACTACCATCGCGACTATCTCCAGAAACTGGCGATGCTCTTCCCCGACGAGCGTATTTCGGGCGTTGTGAAGACCCTGCTGGGGCAGTCGTCCGTCCGGCAGATGAGCCAGCATTTCATGCGTTACTCGGACTATATCTACGACATGGTCGCGATCACCCCGCGGCCGCTGACCGAGCTGTCCACCGCCTATTGGGCCAGCGGCACAGGCAGCTTCTCCATGCGCGACGACTGGACGACGACGGCCGCCTACGCGAACTTCATCTGCGGACCGCTGACCGAAAGCCACGCGCACAAGGACCAGGGAAGCTTCGTGCTCTTCAAGGGCACCTGGCTCGCCTACGACGCCAATATGGACGGCCGCTCGGGCATCGAGCAGGAGCAGAAATACCACAACACAGTCCGGTTCGAGACCAGCGCCGGCGCCGGGATCAACCAGGCCTATGACCGGTCCTGCACCATGGCGGCCCTGGCGAACAATCCGGGCTGGGCCTATGCGTCTGCCCAGATCACGCCGATGTACACAGCCGCGTCCGGGGTGACCAAATCCGAGCGTGAGTTCGTCTTCATCAAGCCGTCGACCTTCGTGGTCTACGACCGCGCCCAGACCAGCGTCGCGAACGCCCGCCACATCTTCACGATGAACTTCCCGGCTCCGCCGACGATGAACGGCAATCTGGCCAGCCTGGTGATCGGCGCCAACCGCTTTGACATGAGACGCATCGTCCCGGCGACCGCCACCGTCACCATGACCCGTTGGCAGGACGTCAACAGCCAGTACGTGCCGCTCCCGTCCAACCCGCCTTCGCCGCCGAACACTGCGACGCGGTTCGACGTGGTTGAACCGGGCGCGGGGGGCAGCTCGGAGTTCCTGCATGTCATCGGGCTGAATGGATCAGCGACCCAGGCCGTGGCGTCCAATGCGGCCGGCCAGACGGGGACCAGCGTCACGCTCGCGGATGGTCGGGTGGTGACGGTGCGGTTCAATCAGAACAGCCGTGGCGGCACGATCGAGATCCGTTCGGCGGGCGGGGCGATTCTGGAGTCCGGGGCGCTTCCGAACACGATCCAGGCGCCGCCGGTCTACGCCCACTGACCGGTCAGCCCAGCCGCAGTTCCGGTGCCGCCGCCACGCCCGCGGCTTCCAGCGGCAGGTGCAGGATGAAGGTCGCGCCCTTGCCGGGCTCGCTCTCCACCTCGGCCC